>Ga0123357_10011819_pt1 | contig 11221 bp, 9 predicted proteins | sample TergutEmb28metaG_FD_89873 | JGI IMG/M metagenome (GOLD analysis project Ga0123357, IMG submission 89873) | Embiratermes neotenicus P4 segment gut microbial communities from Petit-Saut dam, French Guiana - Emb289 P4 | ecosystem: Host-associated > Arthropoda: Insects > Digestive system > Gut ... | reverse complement strand
TCTCAGATATGCCTTCTTTTTGTCCCTGAAATGTCTGCTAACTTCACGTCTTACATTGTTCAGAATATCTACATTGCTTTGGCTTGGATCCTGCATCCACTGCATTTTAGCCCTCTTCCTTTGATACAAAAAAACTAGACATTCTTCATCAAAACAGGGTTTATTCTGCTTCAATTCGTGCAGACCCAGACTCTTTCGCTGAGGTTTGGATATTCTCTTTAATGTTCTCCCAAGTCCTATTTACATCCTCGTCATCGTTCAAGTTCTCCAAAGCTGCAAACCTGTTTGTAATCTCAATCTGGTACTGTTCCCTAACCTCTGGCTCATTAAGCTTCCTCAAGTTAAATCTTTGCCTGTCAAACTTCTGTGCGGCCTGTTTACCCACTGCTAATCTTTCCCTAACTTTTGCAACCACCAGATAGTGATCTGTATCACAATCAGCTCCCCTAAAACTTCCCACATCCAGTACACTCGAATGTCATCTCCTGTCTATCAATACGTGGTCAATCTGTTTGTGAGTCTTACCATCAGGAGAGGTCCAAGTGTATTTATGAATGTTCCGGTAAGGGAACATCGTGCTCTTAACCACCAGATTTTTTGATGTGGCGAAGTTAACTAGTCTAAATCCATTATCATTACTATCCTGATGGAGATTCTCCTGTCCAATTGTTGGTTTGAAAATATTCTTTCTCCCCACTTTTGCATTAAAGTCTCCTAGTAACATTTTCATATGCTATTTCGGGAAGTGATCGAACATCTGCTCTAATTCCTCATAAATACTATATTTTGACTCCTCATTTTTTTCCTCACTTGGTGCATGCACATTTACAAGAATGATATTACGCCAGCTACCTCTCAGCACCATATGTGAGAACTTATCGCTAACAAACTCTACTCTCTTCACTGCTGATAATATTCTATGGTGTACAAAAAAACCTGTTCCCAATTGATGATTACCATTTCCTTTCCCGTAGAAAAAAATCATAATCCCCTTCTCTTACTGTGCCCCCTTTGTCCCACCTGACCTCTTGCACACCCACTACATCTAATTTATATCTCCCTAATTCCCTCGCTGCTGCCTTAAGGGACCCTGCCCTATAAACGCTCCTAACATTCCACGTGCCTATTTTCATACCTCTTTGTATGCTGCTAGCCTGTTATAATGACGTTACAACAACGAATTTTCAACTAAGTCTGTCGGTACATGTAGAATTCACCTGCAATATAAGAAATCTTCTTGCTAAATTTTCCGGAAGCAGCAAGCGTGGGAAAACCAGAACATAGGATCGCAGGAAAGCTATAATACGAATGGATGATGTATCCAAGAGACATTATTGGGACCCTAAAAATTTAGGGGTTTCGTAAGAAAAGGACTTCTTCAAACAGCGCAAAGCAAAGGTGATAACGGGTTATGTCTACTTATTACTGGAATAGTTGTTGAATTCATTAGGCGGCGCTTGTTAATCTGATTTAGAACCAAGAAAACAGAACAGAAGGATACAAGGAGTCAGTACTACCAGGAGGATTAAGTAGAGGAAGCTGAGAAGCAGGAAAATGAAGAGTACGAGAGTGAGAAAAATAAGAAGAAAGAAAGGGGAGGCATGAGGAGCTTTCATAACGTATTCTTTAAGAGCCATTATTAGGACGACCCTATGAAGGAGGATAAAATGGACGGGAAATGTAACATACTTTAGAAGGACGAGTAGAGAATAACAAATTGTAGTAGGAAAACCTGAGGGGATGGGTTTGACTTGGAAAAGAGTAATAGGTGGAATGATAACATTACTACGGCTTTTAAAGACTCCACTTCTGGAAGCGTGTACCGGATTCATCTGATTCATGATAAGGTCCAGTGGCGACAGTTATAAACCTCTGAGTTTCACCACAGACAGGGTACTGCGGTGAAATTATTAGCTTCTTAAGAAGAAACACGTTGCTCTATGGAGTCTTCTAGACTTAGACAATGATTACACCTGCTTAATTTCAGTTACTCTGCTTATGCATGGTCTGTTTAAAAATCCACTAATATACGAGGCACAGGGAAAGAACAGTGGAGCTCTTTTGTGTAGAATTTCAGTTGAAGCACGTGTATAAGAAGTAATGATGGAAGAAACTTTTCGTCTTTACTGTAACCCGTATACAAACTAATGAATTTCTTTTAAAGCGACCTTGGGGAAAGAGAAGGGCTATGTCATAAGCAAAGCAAGACAGGCAAAGACAGACATAGATACAATTTGTAGAGACCGACAGAGAGAGGGACTATAACTTTTGATCGTATTTGTCTCTCTCTCTCTCTCTCTCTCCACATATTGTAGGTCTACTGGTCACCAGAAAAGAAATCTTTTATATAACATCCTGTATATGCACCCACGATATGGGGGAAAAAACGGTGTCTTGGAAGTAATTCAAAATCCTACGCTTTGGCCGTAGCTACGGGAGCGACTCTACGGGCAAACAATCGGTTGCTGATTTAATTTCTTTATGGCGACAAAACACTTAGGAGAGCTATGAAGAAAGATTTCGTAATCGATCGTTTTCATGCCTGTATAGGAAAATTCTTCTGATCTGAATCGAGAAAAAAAGTCAAATACTTCAATGTTTTGTGAACAATAAATTAGGAAGAATATAAAGGAAGCGGTCTTGATATAGAGTATTTCAAATTACAGACAACAGACAATAACATTCAGTAGGGAAGACAGAGGATATGTAAGAAAATAACACCTGGTCTCTCGACTAAGAAGCAGAAGATTTAACCGTTCACATTTTATGTTCCAGGAAGAAAAAACAAGAAAGAATACGAAAACATATACGAGCCATGGAGTTTCATTCTGAGGTCACAGTCCAGCTTTGTCAAATTAAATGCACGTTCTACATATCAGGATATTTAATCCTGTCGTGTTCATTACACATCAAGTGAAGACAAAAGACATAAACACGCTATATTATTAGGGCCCCCGTGTTATGAGAATAATACATAGGAAATTTGGTGTACAGCTGTGACGGTGACAGTCACGTCGTCAGCCACGTGCTGTGGGAAAATTAAAGACTGATTCGATAAGTGGAATAGTAAGGACTATGCAATTGTATTCTGCGTCGCGGCAGATTCATTTAGCTTAAGCTAGCTAAACGAGATAGTCACAGGTAAACATTAGTATTTTTCCCGGAAGTGTAGTTGGCCGGTACGTTGTGTTGTAGGGATAACCGGCTAAGCGAAGGAGAAACGTGCCGAAGTGCTGATTTGATGGGCTGACATTTCAAGAAGTTAATAGACTTACTGACTGATTTGCAAACTAACTAGGATACTATTCTTTACCCACGGTTCATTGGGTTTTTTTTTTTATTGTTTCGATTTGCAAATAGTCCAAGGAAAAGGTGCTCTAGACTTGTTTCTAAGAGGATTTCTATTCGAATCTTGGTCTGGTTTCTGAATAACATGACTAAGATATTTTGTGGCTTTCTCCAGTCTTATTAGACGTATGCCGCGAAAATCTTGGACCGCCTTCTTCCTAGTTTTTACTTACCTCCCTTCACGCCCTTCCTATCTCATTCGACGTTACATAACCTTTGCAGCCGAAGGAGAATATTCTAAGAATCAATCGGTACCTACTTCTGACACCAGTCATCCTCTATGCATTTGGTACAGTACAAGACCTTGGAACTGCGGTGGGCGGTTGAGTGATTATCACAGCCGCATTTTTCATATTTTTTTAAAGTTTGACCCGGAAACCAGCTAACTTGAGACTTCTGTGCTGTTCTTACTGCCTCAGTCAAAAGTTTGTCTGCTATCTCGGTAGTCTCGACCGCTGCCCTGCGCGTCTCTTTCAGATAATTCAACTGTAAACCGTTCAATAAACAAGGCTCGTTGCCAACCTCATCCTAATAAAAAAAAAAAAAGCAGAGAAAAGGACGGACATACATTCACATTCTGCGAAGAATTCCAAGTCTTCGAGTAGTCTGTTAGTGCAGTGAAGAATCTACTAGATTCAAAACAGTGCTGTTGGTTTCATCTGATGGTTACAATTTCGGAACAAAGTCAGCACTGTTGGTATGTCATGCATAATTTTTTTTTTTTTAAGACGGGAGGTTGTTAGTCCCCATGACTAAATCTCGAACTGAAGTCTGCTTGTCTGCTAGCTGCGATTGGTTACTGAAGAGTAAGCCTCTGACTATTTGGATGCCCTATTGGCTGAGTCCTTTTCTCTGCTTTGTACGAACTCAGATGGGAATGGTTTGATCAGTCACGACATTGGATTTCATAATCACTGATGGACAGGATAAAGTTATCGACAGTTGCTTAACATGATGATTAAAAGTGAAAACTTTACGGGTGGCTAATTTTATAATTAGTTAATGTACCTAATATCTATTATGTCCGTGCATAAGAAAACATGCAACGTGTTGGACCCACTTTAGAACGATTTATGCTTGTAGCATATCTGCAGTAGATAGGAACACTTATTCCCGTCGTAGTACGAGGAGGCTGTTTCTTGTAACATGCAGGAATCCGGACTCCCATGCTAACACCTGGTTCTCCAGATTTATCAGCATGCACAAGAAAGACGGAAAGAAAGAAAGGAAACAGGAAAACTAGAAAGAAAGGGAAAGAAAAAAGGAAGGAAATTAACACAGAACACAAACTCCACATTCTCTACACCACTCCACTAAAAGAAACGAATCTTGTTTGTAATAGTTGCAGTAAAAAATCTCCTGTCTACAACTAAGCCAAACATTTTGTTATTTCAGAATGACAAAAGCGTTTTAAAGCAGGGATTTTTACCGAGTTAAAAATCAATAAGAGGTAACCGTACTGCACTCCGAGAGTGAGAAATCTCTTCAATAGCGAAGTTCGTTACATACAGACTGATCTTCTAGACCGCCAGAACGCTGGCTAGAGCACAGGTGCCTTTAACTTAAATAAAACTCGCAGCTGCTCTTGCTTCTGTTTGTTTGTTTCTTTGTTTCATTCTTCCTTTGTCTAAACCAAGGCTATCTGGAAACAAGTTCTGAATATGAAGTGCGAACACAATGTCCTTCTTCTGACTGACCAGAAGGCTTTGTCAGCACGTAGCCAACATCTGCTGGAAACAGTTCTGTCATTCGACTCACACCCAAAGACATCATCCATGAATCGTGGCTCCCCTTTCTCATGTGGGATGTCCAAGTTCAGAAACTCGAACCGAGGCCTGCTGTCCAGAATATGGTGTTTCCTTATATTCCTCAGGCCATCAGCACAAATCCTGGGTTAGTAGTGTGTACTTTACACTAGACCAAACAGCTTCTTTCCACATCCGTCCCAGTGCATCAGTCACAATTTTTCCACCATTCGATGGTATAGTACAGGTCAAGTTTGTGTAATTAAAGATGTTTCATTACTTACTGACTTACTTACTCCATGGCGCAGAGTCATTCTTGAGAAGCTAACTGGTTTGCAGCTAGTCAAGAAATTCCCCGCATTTCGCAGAACCCGAAGGTTCGTTACCGCACTCACAAGCGTCCGCCACCTGTCTCTATCCTGGACCCGCTCAATCCAGTCCATATACCTACATCCCACCTCCTGGAGAGCCATCCTAATATTATCCACCCATCTACGCCTAGGTCTCCCCAGTGGTTTCCTTCCCTCCGATTTCCCCACCAAGACCCTGTACACCCCCTCTCCTCACCCATACGCACCACATGCCCAGTCCATCTCATTCTTCTCGATTTTATCACCCGCACAATATTGGGTGAGGAGTACAAGTCATTAGCTCCTCGTTAAAAGATGTTTAATTTATTTAATTAATCAAAACAGTCACTTCTGCGCTTTTAACCCGAAACGTCCGTGAGTAATCTACCAAAATCCAGGTTATTTAATGAAGCTGTTTCTAATGAAGCGGCCATAGGCAGCACATTTCAGTGTAATGTCAATTCAGCAAAATATAAGGAAATATAATTTATCTAGCGGGGACCGCGGTAGCACAGTGGTTAAGGTGCTGTGCTACATATCGGAAGGTCGCTGGTTCGATCCCCCCTCTAACAGAAATGAGTACCAGGAGTATTTCCTGGGGGTAAAGGCGGCCGGTGCGTAAGGCTGACAACCTACCAGCATCCTGTGCCGTTGTCACGAAATCTGGGAACCTTAACTTCCTCGAACCCTTTGGGCCACTCCGGGCCTGTAACGGGACTGCTTTACCTAATTTATCTAACTGCCTACAAAACATGACCCTCGAAATGAATTTATTTTTCCATGTTGTGCAGTATAAAGAAAGATCGCCCTACGAGAATTTGTGCATGACACACTACGGGACTGAATAAGATCTACGCAAACTCTTTGTAAGTTAGTAATTGTTTTTCGGTGCAGTGGCTGTTCAGCAGCGAATTGTTACGCGGAATGCATGATCCATCAATCCTTCTTTTACTGTCGCTAACAGAACTAGGGCACAGTAAACAATTTGCAATATTTTCAACCCCGTTAATGCATTTCCATCATTTCTTAGGTCCTGCAATATAATATACAACCAGACTTCGAGAGGTATTAAATAGGAGAGAGTGTTTAATCTATAAGTTATCGAAAGTTATAGAATAAAATAAATCATTTATGCATATTCGTTGCAATCTTCGTTGTTGTTAAACTTATAAGGTAAACTAATTTTAGTACATAAGGATTTTTTTTGTGTAAATTGTTTTGAAATATACCTTCCTGAATATAATGAGCTATATTTTGGTTTCAGGAGAAATCTGGTGCAAAAGGGTGTGTATTTATTTGGTGGGCAACAGGCAGTAGGTGCACTACGACCTGAACGCCCACTGAAAGGGCTAACCTTTGGGCGATTTAAGAGCTGAGGCTAAAGAATAAACTTGGTTGGTCTAATTTAGTGATAAAACATGATCATAATTCTGGCTGGCACTTTGTTCGCAGGTATTCGTGTCTCTTTGTAGAGCAGTTCTAGAAACTACGTGGCAGGTGTCCATTTGCTACAGGCCAGTTTCTGGTTCTCTTTTATTATTTGTCTGGTCTCACTTCCGATGCCTGCAGCTGCATCAACTGGCTTCCTGAATCCCATCCAAAATTTCCACCCGCCACGTTCTAATTTATGTGTTTATCAGTGAGCACAACCGGTTCACAACTGCCGTGTATGACTCCCCGTCGCCAGCATACTGCCAAACGGAGCCTGCCTCTTCTATCGCAGTTTCGCTTTTGTTCAGGCTTGTTTAAAAAAAACAAACCTCGCCTCTTAAGGTATGCCTGTACGCATGTGACGTTGTCGTACAATAGGCTCAGTATTTTGGAAGGAAGGTAAATGCTGTCAAGCTGTAGTGATTTTGGTATACTTTAAGCAATATTGGACTTAAAGAGCCTCCATCAACTTATACACAGTCTATTTATCTCAGTAATTAACCAACTTGATGTACAAAATTTTTGTTTTACAATAAGTTTATTTCATGCCTCTACATGTTTCGAGCATATGGGCTCATCATCAGGCGGTCAAAATTGCATTATACAGCCTTTGGTATCATCACACTGAAACTAGATAAACAACTTTTTTAGATAGGTAATGTAAATATATATCTTATTTTTAACAATTCTAACAACCGGACAAACATAACCTTATAGATACAACTAATCAGCAATTTATACGATTGTATGACTAGACCGATTAAGCAAACATAAATGTAAATAGACATAGTACCTTTCTAAAAAGTTTAATAACTGGATAAACATAACCTCTACATGACTTAGCATGTTTATAGTGAGTAGTACAAAGTAATCACACCCGAAAAATTCACACATAAATTTTATTACTATTTGCTCATATTTATGGAATTATATATTAGTAATTTTAGACCACTCAATTGTTTCAGTGTGATGAAACCAGAGGCTGTGTAATGCAATTTTGACCTCCTGATGATGAGCACATGTGGTCGAAACATGTAGAGGCATGAAATAAACTTATTGTAAAAAAAAATTTTGTGCAAAACGTCAAAATTTATACACAGTCGTTTGTGTCCTTCTGCAGATTTTCAAGAAAAATTATGCATTGGTCATATGATACGAGTGCCACCACAAATAGTGGTGCATATTTGGGGTTTTTCTGATTTTAAGGAGCTCTTTAGTATCTTTTGTCGGAATGAACACACCACTGTCGCTTAAATTCCATTTTTGACGGAACTTAGTTCAGTTGAGAACTGAACTTCAACATACCAGACAAACCATTTTAAAAAACTGCTGTTCCGGTTATTGGCTACACCGGTAGACACAGAGCTCACATATAGTTTAGCTCAGTTGTTTCCAAAGTGTGTTCCGCGGATACCAAGGGATCCGCGGATCCATTTCTGTAACGGATATTTTGGAGTTTACTTATTTTTTTAATTAAAGAAGTAATGACTTTTTAAAAATAATCGCCGAATATCTTTAACTGACGACACGTCTATTTCGTACGACCCTTAGAATATTTAATCAAGAAATCCCTGTACACACGAAGCGAGTGACATTCAGTTGAATTAAGGTCAAATCATGGAATGCATTGTTACGTAAGCTACTGGCATATATTCGTAACTGTCTGAAATCAGTTCTGAGACACAGATTTTTAATTTTGGATATCTATTATCCGTAAATTCTATATTTATGTGAGCAAGGATGTGAGGATCTGTGGTTGCTTTTCGAAGCCAAAAGGAGTCCACGAGCAAAAATGTTGGGGAAATGCTGGATTAGTTTAACTCATCTTCACATTCCGTTAGGACTAGCCCGAGGTACAGACGCATTGCAAGAAGTAAGCACCATGATGTTACGGGATCATTCTCGGAATTTCGTGAGCAGGTCGATGACTTTCAGGTTTAAGAAAAAGCAGGAAATTTCTTGACTTATTGAGTGACTATGAAATTTTTAAGGAAAAGACTACACCTTGAAGGTAAAGAGTTAACTGAGTTACTAAGTTATTTATTCCACTGTATATATTCGCGTAGCAGTAAGTCTTTAGATTTGAATCCGCCAGGTACTCGAATTGAATCTCGGAACGGATATCCGTCGTCCTGAATGTGTTGTAGGTTCTCTCATTCATTCCAAGCAAATTCCGGGACAGCACACCAATTATACGCCAACTACTTCCTTCCACATTTTTTTGCAAAACACCGTCATTCACCAGTAGTCCTGCCGTAAATTCTCTGCTCTGTAGTCTCCAGCACTGTCAGCAACATAAGATCGGCCACGGTTTGGAATGACTGTAGTCACCGAGCGGCATGCATAGGGCCGGACATGAACAATCTTTCCACGTTGGGACTCTGTAGACATTTGCAATAGTGACCCCAAAATTGTTAGCTCATTGTGTACGAAGCAAAACTGACAGAACATTGACACACTTTCTTACCTAAGTATGCAAATAACCAAGGAAAATAGAAACTTGTCCTTTACACCACAGTGAACGATGAGTAACGCTCATATTTACTTCTGCCTGGGAGAAGATGGCCAATAATTTAATTTGAAACACTTTAGTTTGAGAGAACACAAAACAAATTTTTTTGTTATTACATACGATAGTAAAACCAGGTTTATCTATTTGTGAGGAAAGAGTAAACAATTTCGGCATGGGAAAACAAATCAACGAGAATGACAGAGATAGGTGACTGAACAGAACACTGGACGAATTTAGAAGAAATGCAATGATCGAGATGTGTAGGCTCTTACAAGTGGGACAAGTAAGAAATTTGTGTAAAAATTTCGTTTAAAAAGTCACAGAAAGAAGCAAGCTTATAAACATAAAATCAAATCCTAAAAAGAACATAAATAATGGAGTTTGCAAGTAACTCACTCAGATTTTTTTTTATAAGAGAAGGTTTTATTATTAGTGTTGAAAATTCGGGTTCAATTAATAGCGCATAATCTTATTATTATTATTTTTTTTTTGTGGTAAGAAATATACTATGAAGGTTCGAGGTCAGCATAAAACGGTTGAAGGAATATGTGGGAAAATGTACGGGACATTAACGCGGAACATAAAGACATAAAATAAAATTGTTAAATATAACGACAGTTCCCACTATTTTGATTGATATTAACTGAAACTTGGGTTAGCAAGAACGATTACTTCAATATAAGTCAGACGTGCCAAAGATGTAGGCTACTATGTTAAAGAACATTACAAATAATGATACATGCGAACAGAAAGAACTACCTGTAAAGAGAGATGGCTGCTTAGTAAAAGTGTCAACTAGCCTGAATACAATTTATAACAGGGTCTCAAGTTTCTTACTGTCTACCAACCACAGGAATGCACGCAAAACCGTAGGCTACATGACGATCATTTAGAATATGACTGTAATGTCGACATGATTCAAGACTAATCCGTGGAAGGTAGAAGGTAACGTGTTTTCGCTACAGCAGATCATGCAGTTGCGTACTGTTTGGACCATAACCTCTGAAGATGTTTTTATTTCACGTTAAGCTTTTTACATTTTCTTTTTATGAAGGATTGTGACAAAATTATTTTCTTAGTCGCATTCGCAAAATTACCGAAAGCTACTTTTAGCTTCGTCAAGTCTTTCTGCCTGTCGGTCCGTCCGCATGGAACAACTTGGTTCCCACTGGACGGATTTTCATGAAATTTCGTATTCGAGTATTTTTTCAAAGTCTATCGAGAAAATCCAAGTTTCATTAAAATATGACTAGAATAGATACTTTACGCGAAGCTGCATGTACGTTTATGATAACATCTCGCTCGAGAAATGTTTCAGACGAATATGTGAATATATAACGTATCAGTCAAACACAACAAATTTTAATACGTTATTTTATTATTTAGGGCAACATGTTTCGACTCTTATAGAGTCCTCTTCAGGCCCTTCTAAGATACAGGTCCTTACTTAATAATGTTTAAAATGCATTGTGGGATCCCCAAAGTTCAAGCGTTGGGGATATTAAATTTGTTACGTTTGACTGATACATTATATATTCACATATGTTTCAAACACTTCGGGATGGCAAACATTAAAAAAAATTTCGGACGAAAGTTGTAGAGAAAATTAAAACGCGCATTTTATGTTCAATAGTTTTTTTTTTTGAGTAAATATAGACCAGCTTGATGTCACTTGCTTTATTATTTCTTTATTTAATGCTCAACATGTTTCAGATGTTAATACATCCATCCTCAGGAGCTTGCGGCTTATTTGTTGAGTTATTTCATGGGTTGTATTGATCTGGTTCGATGTGTGTTGGTGTTACGTTGTGGTTTGGCTGTGGTGGTGTGGTATC
>Ga0123357_10011817_pt1 | contig 11221 bp, 3 predicted proteins | sample TergutEmb28metaG_FD_89873 | JGI IMG/M metagenome (GOLD analysis project Ga0123357, IMG submission 89873) | Embiratermes neotenicus P4 segment gut microbial communities from Petit-Saut dam, French Guiana - Emb289 P4 | ecosystem: Host-associated > Arthropoda: Insects > Digestive system > Gut ... | reverse complement strand
CCTTCGGCTGTTACTATATACAGTGTGTACCTGCGTTTAGCCCCTTCGGCTGTTACTATATACAGTGTGTACCTGCGTTTAGCCCCTTCGGCTGTTACTATATACAGTGTGTACCTGCGTTTAACCCCTTCGGCCACGCCCGATTTGAAGTTCTAGAAGCCATAACACTGTACTGTACCTGATTCGATAACCGGTAATTTCAAGGCAAGTTTGTTTTACAGACTTCTCAATAAATTTAGCGGAAGGGCCAAGACGATCGGGATAATTGGCTATCCGGACAACCAGCGTCCGGATAAGTGGAGTTCTAGTGTAATAATAATAATAATAATAATAATAATAATAATAATATATGGTGTGTTCTCCTACTTAGTAACAACATGGAAGCCTCACTCGAGATTCGAGTTAATTGATAAGCAGTCTTACTGATATCTACGGAAATCAGTAATGTAGTTTTGGATACGCACTTGCTATTCAACATAAGTGATAACTTCCTCGCCACTGAGGTTCATTTTTGTTCTGAAACCAAAACACAGGACAAAGAGGTGCCTGCGATAGAGAATAATACCTGACCTGTCCGCTAGACGGTGCTGATTGACCAACAGAGATTACTCTACTGCCATTTTAGTTCTGACGCTACGTAGACTGTGAGAAAGGTATCAATGTTTCGGCGGGACCTGCTGCCTCTTTCTTCAGGTATAATAATATGAATAGAACATGGCCTTACATCTCGGTACAGATTCGCTGCCACGAGAAATCACATCTCATGTGATACACAAGCTCTGTTGTCGAGTCTCCGATCCTGTGTGCTTCGCTAGCGATGTGAGTACGTTAGCAAATATGAGACAGAGAGAGAGAGATGAATTCTATGTCTGGACGCTGTAGTTGTTTTCATCCAAAAAAGAAAATCACATTCTTGAACATCTTTTCTTAAAAGTGTCTGTACTGCATTTTGGTCTGGTTGTCCCTTTCAACGATAACACTTGGGAGACCCAGGCATAGATGGGAGGATAATATTAAGATGGATCTTCAGGAAGTGGTATGTGGGGGTATGGTCTGGATCGAGCTGGCTCGGGATAGGGACAGGTGGCGGGCACTTGTGACAGCGGTAATGAACCTTCGGATTCCATAAAATGCGAGGAATTTCTTGAGTAGCTGAAAACCTGTTGGTCTCTCAAGAAGGACTCTGCTACATGGAGTGAGTAAGTAAGTAATAAGTAAGTAAATAAGTAAGTCCCTTTCAACGGGCTTCCGACTGACTGTTGTCTTATGTACGGAACTAAAGAAATACTTGACTTCATTAATGATCCGTCGCAATTTTTCCGTTGTTAACAGTACAGTAACCCCACTTTCTTATCACTGTTCTCAGAATATTCGGCCAACTTTCTCCTGCTGCCTCCAACTTATAATTTAGGAGAAGGCTGTACAGTGTGTACGTTGCATGTAGACGAGGCTTAATCATCAGGACTACACGTGCCGGCACTGCAGATTTCACGGAAACCCCAGCCCTGTTTCTACGGCTACAGGTCTGCCTACTACACTGTGTCGCCGTGGTTACAACTAATACTTTCCTGATAATTTTCCTGCAGAGTGCTCTGTCCAGCAGACGCCAATCAAGAGAACGTTTTCAGACCGACTGTTCTTCCGTAGCAGGAATACAGGAACTGTAAAGCCGGCAGCACCAGTTCAGCTGATAACTGCACTTGTAGACAAATCTCACGGCAAAAGGAAGACACTTTGTACGGACTAGCGGCCTCGCTCTGCCTCTCGTCTAGCCGTCACGGCGCCCCGACGCTGTCATGAGCACTTTCAGTTCTGTCGCAGCTCTTCATTTAAATATAAAATGTTCGACGCTGGAGCGTTGGCCGAAGGCGAAGGGAGACAAAAGACTTTCTTACAAATACGAAAGGGTTTGCGCGTACCTTTGTACCAATTTATCAGCATTATCTAGTATAAATGTTGCACACAAAGAGAGTTCTTTTTTTCCAACAGGAAAGTAAAAATCCCTGGTTTCTATGATCTTTTATCAAATTAAGTGTATAAAAAATCAACGCAGCATAAAGGAGTAGAAAATAAACAGAGAAAAAAATAAATAACGAGATAAGTAAAAAAAATCTAGGTATTCGTAATACTTCTCTAGCCCGTTCGGAAATGACCTCAAAATTTGTTGTACCGTTAATTAGTGCATCAGTAGGTAACCACCGATTTGGATTACTGTAATTTCATGGACGTACAGGTACCGAGTTATTCCCGGGGATAAAGCGGCCGGCGCGTGGTGTTAACCACCCACCCCATCTAGTGCTCAGGTTAAAGATAGAGTAGAGCTATACCTGCACTCCTCCTCTATGCGTTCATAGCAGGTTATAAGGCGAACTTCACCTTTACCTTTTCCTGGAGACGAGGAAACGGCTAAGAGGCGATCACTGCCAGTGATTCAGAAGATCGCCTGTAAACTCTCAAAAGAGCGCCCCTCTGGCAATAAAGCGCCTCCCTTCCAGTTTACAGCATACGCAAAAATGGACGGATTATCTGGTCATGCCCAGGGCTTTGATAAAGGCCCGGCTAGACAACATATCTCCTGCCTTCCCATGTGACCTAGTAACTTACGTCTATGAGGAGACGAAGAGGGTCGAAACATCCAACATGGCACATGGGTTACGACAGCGACCCACTTTTTTGGCCATTGGGCGCCAAACCGACCAACCGGGAAGGAGACTACATCATCACACAAAGCACATTCAATATGCCAACGAGTTCCAGCTATCAACCTCGAGGTTTTCGTTGGAACCTGCATCATGAAGCCCAGCGGGCCACTCTTCTTGTCATAGCTTAGATGGGCTACTATATAAGTCCCCGCTCAAGACCCGGCAGCGACACCCGGAAACTCCAAGGCATGACACGTCACCGAAAGTGACCGGCAGCCCGGTTATGCCAAGTGTGAAAGGGCATGTGCCTCAAATCTAGCCAGGTGAGCTCCTTCAGAGCATCCAAGAGGGTCGTGCAAAAACACGCTGCTTCATTCGTAGTAGGTCATTTGCATACCTCTCTGTGTCGTGTTCTGGCCTCTGAATGACGTGCCAACTGGCAGTAATGAACTACTTTCCCAAGAGGAACAAGATGTAGCTCCTCTACAGCAACAACAAATCAAAACATCATATGTGTATTTTGGGTCAAAATCACGTGTGGTTTCCTGGAATTGGTACCAGCGGCGTCTTCTGGCGGACTCACGACTCGGCAGAAGGGGAAACCTTCTGTTGGTGCCCGAGATTGCCGACGGATCTGGATTCACAGATGGCGTTCTGCTATTCATTGGCCGGATGAGCATGTGAACGTATGGCATTTCCTCACTACCGATGCTTCCTCCTGCAGGCGCAGAACCTGGAGAAAACTGTGTTTGAGTCGGATGTGCGAGAGAAGATGGAGACCTTAGATAACCACATGCAGGAAGTACTGCAGCTTCCAAAACGACGTCCAAGTCTGAATTTCGAACAGACATTCCCCTGACGCACCATTTCATATTGTCAGTCACGCGGGCGCCCCAGCTGTCGAAGGTGCCTTCATTCACTTAGCTCTGTGGACGACATGTTAAGGTGAAGTCATGCTGCATCGAAGAGGTCGCTACCAACACTTTGGCTACAAGTAACGGAACTGCGGCTACACACCTATTGGATGCTAAAATCACAGGCAAGTGTGTAATCCAAAGGAACAATTCAAAAGCTGCATTTGCGTGGGCAATCATACTACATTTTGTCAAGGTTGTACTAAGCAGAAAGATGACAAGGTTGCTGCTGTAAAGCGAGGGTAGTGGAGCGCGACCGGAGGGACAGTGTTTCCGTGCGGCATGCTGAAACCGATGTGCCTGCATCTTGGCTCTGTCCTGAAGAGCGGGATTTAGGCTAGGGCTGGGACCGCGTTGTTCAACGGAATTATCTCGTCAAGGCACACACTTCATCAAACACAGCACCCCTTAGTGGTTCTGTCAAACAGGCCTTCAACAGACAAGTTCCTAACAAGAGCCGTAAAACTGAAGCTATTGAGCCTACGGCTAGGTTTCAATGAACCATATTTAGGTGTGCTAACTGAAACCTACTCCATTAGGTCTGTCACCCCTCGAGGGGATTGCGAATTTCCACAAGAAACTTCCTATTTCGTTTTCTGTTGAGCTCAATTCTCTATTTTCCCATAGACCGTTTTTCCCATACAGGGAGAAATCGCCCTTACCCTGTCCCCAAAAATGGAACCTTCTTCATAGCCGAGTGTGTCAAAATTGTGTACGAGCAATAAAAGCGGAAAGCCTCATATGTCACCTACTGAAATGCAGATGCTATTCGCTGCAGGAGGCTCTTCCCTAGTCTGCAAGGCATCTGCGTTAGACATTCCCCAAACCGTGTCGTGTCTTACAATGGTTCACAAACCAAGTTTTCGACCGAAGGGATCGTCTGACGAAGGGAAGTGGCACGGAAATTCTCTTTTTCAGAACTTAGGTGGTTGTGCCCTACCCGTCTCAGGTCTAAGGCACCCGGAGGATATTAAAATAGAAAATAAAAAAGCTAATAATACCCGCAGCGTCTTACTTTGCACCCGCTCACTCGTGGTCGAATCGTCTGATTACCTCAGAGGAACGTTTTCCATCTTGATGCTAGACCATCTCAATGCAAAGCACAGGGACTGAAACTATGGATTCATCACAACAATTGGCTTGCTTCCACGTAAATCGGCCAACGAGAATTCCTTCATCTGTGAAAGGGATTCCCCATGACGGTTCCTTGCCAACACAATTTCCTCTACATCATGGTGACTAAAGACCTCGTTTTACCTGTTCATCTGTCCGGATCAAGTGCCAGTCCTGATCGACACTTCATGTAGAAGACCCTTTGTAAACCCTCAAAGCTGCTACAATTAAAAAGAGTGGTTTTGGCTGCATTGTATTTTTGCTCTCGAAGAACAACTGTGGAGATCTGGCAGTCCCCAGTGACATGGCACTCGACAAAAGCGTTGAGCAGCTGACCAGGGCTATAAATTACTACTTAGCAGTATTCGCCCCTAAAGGATCTTCCACATGACGACATTCTGCTTGCTTTAGCATCCAGAGTTAATCATGAAATATTCCCGAATGATTGCTATGGAAGTAGTGAAAAGTAACTTAGTATGATGTTTGGCAGATCCACGCCCATCAGTATGGTGACTTAGCGGTCGAAAGAGTGGAAACATTTCGCGGTCCACGTTATTAGGATACCCACAGTAAAGCGCTTCCCTGGCAGTCAACGTTAAAATTATTTTTTGCCCCTGCAGCACAATATTATTTTAACGTCTGTTGTTAGAATATTTCAAAACTTCAGTTTAGGGTCGAATATGAGAGGTCTAGTGATATCACATTCAGACCATATAACAACTCGCTCAGGTCTGCCTTGAGATTTTAAACGAAGGTTTGCTTACGAACAAGATGGTCCAAACATCGAAAAGTATTGTGTTGATCTTCCGTCAGTAAGGCATGTTTAGCTTGTCATTATAAGCCCATAATTTTCGTTGTCATATAATGTATATCAGACGTTGGTAATGTTAGCTATGTCTTATGGATTAAAGGTAAATTAGTGTATTGGTTTTTAGTTGAGGGTCGGTGAGAACATTTTTTTACAGTATGTGTATGTGTTTATATATATATATATATACACACACACACATATACAGATAATCGACAGTACACTGTATGTATATATATATATATACAGTGTATCTGTACACTATATATATATATATACGCAATGTATCTGTTATGCAGTTTATACATGCGCGATCCTAAGTTGCTTATGACTAATGAAAAAGGTGGGAAATAACGCGAAAAAAATCCTAAATACAACAATCGGTATATTTCGTACGTATTTACTCTAACAATAAGCCTAAGTTAATTATGTGTCACGCATGTAATCAATAAATTAAAAATTTATTTTTTTTTGTGGCTCAATAATATATATTGCTTGGATTATCCGTGTTTATCAAATATCCGCGAGCTCAATCCCCATAATTACCCCGGACTATATATATATATGTTGATATTGTTGATATTTTCACCAACATTGTAGATTTTGTTTTGCTACATTCTACCTATTTTCTACATTATTCCCGCCAGAACTAATGCATTTACAATAAAGTAGGACGAGCCTTCGTATGATTGTTGATATCATTACATGTTCTGTTTTCAGCAGTCGTGTTGCGAATCTTTCTGCTTCACAGTCAATTTCATACGTGCTGTCGCTCAACATTTGCTTTGAACCTGGAAACACACGATAATCGCCTGGCGAATGCTTTCCCTGATACGATCACATAATGTGTTTTTAGTCATGTAATTATGCCCCATGTAAATATTTTTATGACCGACTATCGTATTTGAGCTTTGCCGCAACCCTTCATGTAATTTTTAAGCATTGAAAAGCAGAAGTAATGAAACTTAAATGGTCTGATGTCTCTTTCCGCGCCAGTGAAACAGCTAACGTCATTTGGCGGCACCCATTAGCCAACTTGTCATAATATGAAGCACCTGACACGCCGTGAGCTGATCGCCTGAAGTACAACAAAAATTAAGTCCGCGTGCTTTTTTGGAAGAGAGATGTGAAGTGTCGTCTGTGAGAAATCGTGTTGGCGTTTCGACATACACTACAGTAACTGCTTCAGTGAGTCACACTTACGTGATATTCGGACGTGCAAGAACAGCAGACAGGCAAGAAAATGTGGAACGTTCAAAATGGTGAAGAATTACGAATCAGATGCGCGATGTCGACTGAGCGACGTGACTTCAAGTAGATCTGACTAACGAATACAAGACAATGCGTAATATAAAACTGCATGAAAAAATTAACAACTACAGATATAGCTCACACATATCATGAAAAAGGTAGGGTGGATAAACTTACACAGCCGAAGAGCAGTAAGTAGCAGAATCCTGGCCTTCCTATTGCATAATTTTTTCGAGGTGCGTCATCCCCGTTGTGTTGTTTAAAAAGCAACGAATTTTTATGTATTACACATGCAGTCGAACACGACTATATTTCACCTAGCAGTACAGTAGGTATACAACTACATGTTTCGACCCTATGTGTTGGTCATCTTCAAATTGTAATTTAACTTAAACAGGCAGCAATAAAAGATGTGTGGGGTGTATCATAGTATCACACTGAGTGACATTATGATATTATTGCTAGAGTTTTACGAGCAATATTGGTACATTATAGTGCGCTAGTTTTAAGTATGTTAACACCACTATTACTAATGATACTATTTATAACATATTCTTAGCATAAATATAGTAACCTACTTTGACATATGTACATAAACGACTAAGATAATTCACACATGACAGCCCTAGGTCATGGTACCCACTATTGAAACAACGAGATCTCGTTCCTCCCACTTAACTCCCAGTACCCTAAAAGAGACCCCCACGCATCTTGTATAGCTGCTCTGTAAGTTAAATCACAACCTGAAGATGGCCTACATAAACGGCCGAAACATGTAGTTGTAAACCTACTGTACTTCTAGTTGAAATATAGTTATGTTCGACTGTATGTGTAATACACAAAAATTCTTTTCTTGTCCTATTTCAGCTTAAATTTGACATTCTCAGTTCCACTGTCACTCAAGAAATACGGTTGATAGAACAGTCATTTGCATTGTTATAGCCCTCGCAGTGAAATGTATGTGAATTATCCGAAAGCATGTGTGACACAAACTTTATGGATTTTGCTTGTGCCTACGAGGGCTGTCGCTGAGCTCTGCCGAAGAATCTGAGGTTTGTTTTGGGTATAATTGGTAATTTACAACTGCTTGCATTACGCTGTCGTCAATATGTTAGTGACATGTGCATGTCTGTCCTGGAGGGCCACATTCCTTAAACAATTATGCTTAAGTGATCACAAACCTCAACAACAATATTCACACCGCCCTGGCGCTAGACCCAATGTGTACTTCTACGATGTGAATTAATATGAGTTTCCCTAAGTCGCTGCAATTCACTGACTGCACGATTGTTTCTCCACTACACACACCTGGACTGTACGTAACGCAAAGTAGGCTTTGTGCATGTCAGTAGAGAGAGTCCCACTTTGTCAGCAGCCATATTTATTTACATATGACGTCACTTCCGGAAACGTCATTGACCCAACCGCCATCTTTGTTTACACCATGTGACTGTGACTTCACTTCCGGCTGCAAAAGTGGGACCTTCTCTATTCATGTCATGAAGGCATGTGAAGAATCTGAGGTATTATAGCTCTACTCATTCTTGTGGGAACAGGGTGGTACAGTTAGTTGAAGCTCTGCGCTATAAGCCGCAAGGCAGTAGGAATTTTTCATTGACTTAATCCTTCCGGCCGCACTCCTGCCTTGGACTCGGCTCATCCTCTAACAGATGAGTACTAGTAATATTCCTGGGGATAAAGGGAGCCGCAGCGTAGGACTGACAGCCTTATCATCTTCAAGTGCCTAGTGGCTTGAAATCTGGGCGCCTCAACCTCGCGCAATCCTCAGAGCCTGTCCAGGCTTGTACAAGAATTGCTTTGCCCTGCTTTATCCACTCATTCGTAATCTCGGTACTAGATGGAGGTGCCATTTTATCTCTACAAACCACCGAATACGAAGCTGAGTGGGCCTTAGAGCTGTTTACACGCTTTGGAGGAGATACATGTTTATTTGTCCTGCCAAAAAGATCCCTATGACAGGAGATAATATAATTTCTATATTTTTTCAGCTATACCGTTAGTGCCAGTGCAAGAGTAATGTGAAATGGGGTTGAAACGATGTCGAAGTAATTGGTAGTGGTTTAATTTAAAGTGCTATAGCGTCATATACCCGATTAGGAGTTGGGGAATGCCAAATTGAGTCTCAAGATTGCCGGGCTTCTGGCTAGGATTTTAACCGGGGAAACTCTCAATGCGACGCATGTGATATTAAGTTTTGTCCGCAGTGTCTGAATTAAATTGTTGGGCACTACTTCAGGCATTTCACTGGCACAAATTGGTGTGATAATTTTGACTTCCTTCTTATTTATTTATTGATTGATCCTCAATAAGAAAATTTGTTTATTTGTGTTCTGTGATTAATTAAATGATATTCAAGATATGAACAAACCTCGTGTTTTATAAGGTGCTGGCAAAGTCTGAGAGCATTTCATGTTCTTTCACCATCACTAGTAATTATGTTCCACTGTTGAACAGATCCTGGTCATAACTCTCAAGATCACCGGTTTCTGTCACTATGTTACGTATACCAACACTGGTACGCCAACCAATGTTAGCTGGTACACGGCCTTGAATAAAAATCGAAATACAAAAAAAGATAAATAAACTTAAAAAATAAATAACATTAACCACTTATATTTGACAATACACAAAATTCCTGACAAATCACATAATTCATTCAAGCTGTTAGCAACTCTTTAAAGCAATTAGTTTATTCCACCAATAACACAACAATAGTATAAAATATCGGTGTGGTACTATGGCAACATGTTGCGGTCTTTCTTTAGACCATCTTTAGACGAATATATTATACATTTTACATACGTACGTTGGCCTGAAGATGGTCTAAGAAAGACCGAAACATGTTGCCACAGTAAGATACCTATATCCTATACTACTGTTGTGTTACTGACGGATTCTACTAATTGTTTTATTGTGAGTATTGAAACACAACGGGATGTCTTCAATTAAACTAACAGAATTTAACAGTTCAGCTTTTTTGTTGAAATAAAAAATGGCGGCATGTTGAGATTGTTAGGTTTCACTTAGTGGTGCGTCAGCGAAACATTCTGGGGACCCGTGCTGTAGATCCAAGCTGGTACAGTGATTGATATCTTCTTCAGTAAGATACAGTCTACAATTTTGTTTTTACTCTGTTCTGCACGGTCCATGACAGACGTCGTGAACCACAACAATGAAATATTCGTTTGGAGATATATCGCACTTTCAATTGTCTACGCGGGCGATTTAGATGGCATTGGAGTCAGGGGGTGTGTGAAGAAATGAATATATTACAAACTATTTTCCCAAATGATCTGATTTCGATTCCAGATGGTAACAAAAATGCTTGAATTTTTAGGCAACATATCTACATGTAATGTCTTTTTTATTTGCTATATACTGTTACCTTTCTTCCATCCAAGTTGTCCAAAATTCTGACAGGAAGAACTGTAGTGACGGTCTGTAGAGAAGTTACGCCAAGTAACACTTCTATGCAATTAGGAGCTTAGTAGTTTCGTAACAGTAAAGTGTCATCTTGGTCAGGGAATCGCGCCTGTCTATTGCACTTCCAGGAATAAAGAACAAGAACTGTTAAGTAATTGCACACAAAAAGTGGAAATGTAGAACGTGGCATGGGATAGGATTCTACTGCGTCTATTTTCGAAATGATGTACAGCTCGCACCTCATAAGCGAAATCGAAGATAAAGCGGTAAATGGCTAAAATGTTTTTTCTCAAATACACATTCCAGACATATTATACATATTTTTTAAGTGTTGTTATTAATCGTAGGGTACCTATAGTCTGCAGCTGTCACTATCCTGTAATATTTTTAGGACTGCTGGACACACATCCTTTGAATTTCGTATTAGAGAGCTTTGACAAATCTCTCGACATATACTAATATATTTCAATTCAGGGATAATTAATAGATGTTTTATATAGGAACTTTCGTGTGTTCCTGTGCATGAATGCTTGTTCCAGACAAGTGTGTTTCTGTGCGTGAATGTTTATTTGGTGGAAATCTGTTTTCAACAGACGATGTAGAGGAAAATCAAACATATATTACATGCAATGTACTTGAAAAATTTCGAAGTCTGTTATTGTGTGTCTCATCTCATGATTGATGAATGAAAGCCTTGATCTTAAAATGCATCGAAATCCATTTTCTTTTAGTCTAGTATAATGCGATTTCGAAGCACATTTTGATGTTTATAGTTTGTGTAACAAGCTAGAACTGTTAGGGCCCAATATCCTTTGCTTTCCTATCAATACAGCGGTTAACATGATAACACGAAAAACAAGTCAAAAGCGCCATGCATGGCAATTCCTAACTATACACAGTATAATGCAATATCAGTAGTGTTATTGTTGCTTATAGTGTTTTGTAAGTACGTGATATAAGACTTTTGATCATAGTCCCAGTGGTAATGGTATGGTACATGTACGTACATTTCCTAATTATAGACACTATAATGCAATATCAGTGCGTGG
>Ga0123357_10011816_pt1 | contig 11222 bp, 5 predicted proteins | sample TergutEmb28metaG_FD_89873 | JGI IMG/M metagenome (GOLD analysis project Ga0123357, IMG submission 89873) | Embiratermes neotenicus P4 segment gut microbial communities from Petit-Saut dam, French Guiana - Emb289 P4 | ecosystem: Host-associated > Arthropoda: Insects > Digestive system > Gut ... | reverse complement strand
ACAGAAACATAAGGGAACATGCACCATCGTATGCCACCATCAAAAACTAGGTGGCCCAGTTTACATGTGGTGATTTTTCCACCTGTGATGCACCTGGACAACCCAAAACAGTGACCACCCTGGAGATTATTGATCAAATTCACGAGCTTATCTTTGAAGACCGCCGGATTTCGGCTAAATCAATAGCTGAACAACTGAGCATCTCACGTGAGCAGGTTGGGTCCATGAAGATTTGGACATGCAGAAGCTCTCCATGAAGTGGGTCCCGAAATGCCTGAATGTGGATCAAAAATGTCAATGGTGCTAGTCATTTGAACAACTTTTGAAATTTTTTTGGCGCAATCCAAATGATTTCCTTTCACGGTTGGTGACCATGGACGAAACCTGGTCATATCATTATGACCTGGAGACAAGGCAACAATCAGTGGAGTGGCAGCATAGCGGCTCACCCCGCCCCAAAAAATTCCAAGTGCAAAAATCCGCTGGAAAAGTTCTTGCCTCAGTTTTTTGGGATCAAGATGACATTCTCCTCATTGAGTATCTTCCAAAGGGCCGAACTATCAGTGCAGAGTATTACTCATCTCTGCTGGTGCAATTGAAGGACATTTTGAAGGAAAAACGCTGCAGGAAGGTCACCAAGGGGGTCTTGTTCTCGCATGACAATGCCCCGTCTCACCGGGCACTTGCAACGCAGAAGAAACTGGTCTACGTGGGCTTCCAATATCTTGATCACCCACCCTATACTCCGGATCTGGCCGTTGGACTACCACCTGTTCCCTGGACTGAAAAAAAAATTGAAAGGCTGCCATTTTTCATCCGACGTGGAGGTCATTGCTACCACGGAGACCTGGTTGGACAGACAACCTTCTGAATTTTTTTTGAGTGGCTTGCAAAAGTTAGAGCAATGGGCTATGAAGTGTATTGAGTGTCGTGGGGAGTATGTTGAATGAATCCCGAGTTTGGTCGCTGTAGCTTGTTTCATTCCTGGTCGGGCTAAGGACTTATCAGCACCCCTTGAACAAAGTATGAAGTTTACTATTTTTGCAGCAGGTGTTGAAATTCAGTTTTAGTTCCTTCAGGTTTTGTGATAGATTGGATGGTACAGGATCCTGAACTGTATGGTATGATGGTTGGATGTTGCAGGATCCTGATCTGTATGGTATGATGATTCTCTAAATTCACATCATCATGAAAGTAAATATGCTGTTATATTTTTTATCTCAGATAACTACAGAGTTTTTTGAAATACTGAATTAATGGATCTAAACATGCATGCAGGGTCTGTGGGAGTCAGTCTACTGGTTTGGCTGAACGGGTACCTAAAAATTTAACACATGAAAAGAGAGCACCATGGTTGGAGTCAGTCCTGGTGAGTTTGTGTGCAAGCACCTCACACAACAAGGAAATTATAAGCCCCCAGTTTATTTTTGGAAAGCAGACCATTAAAGTGATGGTGAGATTTGAGGTTTTTACAGCAGTGTTGATAGTGATTCAGGTCTTCTAGGATGTGATGTTGACACTGGGTGCGTGGTTCCTGACAATTTGAAGGACTGTAGTTCCTTCAGAATATCAGCAATCACCAACCCAGTGATACAGCATCACATCCCAGAAGATCTGGTTCCTCAGTTTTCAAAACTTTTGCAGCATACCTATTGATGTGTTCATCAAACATGTCACATTAAGTCCTGTAGTGATGTCACACCGGCTAAAAATATGTATGTATATTAATCACTATTACCTGAGTTTTGAACTTTAATAGAGACGTGAGTATTTACATAGACTGCAAGAAATGTGTGGATGATGGACTATGATGTAGTCATCAGTGAGAGATGAATGTTGGTGATCAGTGCAGAATAATGTAGCTCTTTTTATTCATTTGAAGTACATTACTTGTGAGTGGCCTGTTCTACTTCAAATGCTCCCAGAAACGACAGGAGCTGGAGACTGTAGCAGAGCGACGCACAACTGCCCTCACTTGGGTGGGACTAGGCCTTATGTCTGTACAGTTTGGGATACTGGCACGTCTCACCTGGTGGGAGTATTCATGGGACATCATGGAGCCTGTGACATACTTTGTTACATACGGCACAGCTATGGCAGCATACGCATACTATGTTGTGACAAAGCAGGTAACATGGCAGGTCATTGTGTTTTCACCTTGTTAGGTTGCAGTAGTGGTATGTTGCAAGTGACAGGTTATGAAGCAACATCATTTGTCAGGTGTATCAGTTTGTGTTGTTATCATTAAAGAATTAATTGTGTTTGGAACTGTTATACTGCCCATTGAAAGGCTGGTTTTGTGTATTATATTATCTTTTGGTTGTAGAAGGATTCTGGTTAGCTGTTCTGAGCAGTTTTACTTCTGCCTTGCTAAGGCACTCTATGTTACTTTGTGACTGTTCGTGTCCCCAAAGGTATGGCAGTAAGATGGCCAGCATGTATCAGTCAATATGGTTGTGTTACTTACGTCAGTAGGTCAGCATATTATTTTGTGACACATTTTCGAATAAAGTGTTTTCTTGTATTACAGTTACTGCTTGTAAGGAAAATGATTTGTTTGTGTCACATAATGGGGTCAGGTTTAGGTGCTTTCATATGTGTGTTTGTGTGGAGTGCCTGTGTATACACTTCCGGTATAGCACTAGGCAGTAAGGTTTTCTTAGGTTGAAATAAATAGTTCATTGTGGTAGGTAACTCGAGGTAACTCATATGGACTTTGACTGCTTGATTGCTAACTCACATGTGACTCAGTTGTTTGTGTATTTAATGAAATTCTGCTGTTGCCTTGAGTATCTAATTGGAGCCAGTATTTAATGTAAAAGTGAGTAAAAGCAAAAATTTATGAATTAATTGAATTTGTCTACTCTCTCATTATTAAATGTTTCTTTTTTTAATTTGTTACTTACAAGTTTTGATGTTTGATTTATGATATATTTTCTTCATTAACGTTTATCACTGTGTTAGGGATGTATGTCTGTCTGTATGTGTTTTATGACTGAACTGTCACATGAATTCTTGAGGTCATTATGGTGTTGCTGTCATGTTGTTATGTTAACTGTTTGCTTGCAATGTAAACTGACTGCAATAAAATATAAATGTGTATCTCCTGCGCCCCCTAGCAACTAGATAGTGGTTTGTTTATTAATGATTTATTTTTTTTAACTGCAATTGGGTTGACACCCTGTGGCAGTTGTACAGTACACATTTACACACAAACAGTACATAGAACAACACATTTGACACAAACAATACATAGAACAACGCAGTTAACTAATTGGGAAGAGTGTGGGCTGTGCCCTGTCTTTGTGAGTTATACCCTGGCATTTGCCTTACAACTGAGGAAAAAGCACAGAAAAACCTCAGTCGGGGTAGCCAAAGAATGCCAGCTGGCACAATGAAAACAGAATATACAGAACAAAGCATACATAACATAAGAATACATAAACATAACAATAATGCAGTGCAAGATGTTTATGCATCATTGATTATCTTACAAGGGTTACCCAGTTGGAATGTAATTTTACAAAATAATAAGAATTATTGTTCCCAGAGCCTTGTAAATTTATAAGTCAGTAATCTGAATGGTTTGTAATTTTTTCTGTCTGTGACAGGAGTATCAGATGCCAGATGTGAAGGATCGCCAGCACTTGATTATCCTGCACAAACGTGCCCGAAAATTGGGCCTTGACTTAGATCGCTACAACCAGTTGAAAGATAGTGTCTCACAAATAGAAGCAGACATCAAAAGGTTACGGGATCCCCTCCATCTGCACCTGCCACTCAGCCACCAGCCATCTGAGCGGTCCAGGACACCACTGCAACGAGCACAACAGCAGCTACGATACCTTCTAAACAAAACAAAAACAGCCTCATAATAATAAAACTCATTAGTTAGACCAAGTTATCTCACAGTAGCCAGGACCCTGAACCGGCCAAAGTACCGTAAAGCACTAAGCATGGTTGCTTAGGAAAGGTTTTTTATGGTCTTAAGTGGTGCAGGTAGTTCTGGCTTGAATAATTTTGGGATCAGTCAGAAGGAGCTGAGAAAGCCACCCTATTTCATAGTGTTCATTTTTCTTTAGAATAAGTGCACTGCTTGACTCACATTGCCAATATTGCACTCTGAATGTTCATAAATCAACTCTTCCATACTCTACTAACCTCATATTTTCTCAGTTTATTAGTATCTTGTCAGTAAGTGAACTCTGCCAGTTAGTTGTATCACAAAATATAATAAGTCATGAAACTAAATAAGTTTATCTAACCAATTTTCAGACAGTATGTAAGAAAAGAATGGGGTTTCACATATGGGGATAAGTTGTAAACAGTTCTATTGATGGTGTGAGTGTCAGTAGTTGATCAGGGTGAGACGCAAGCAAGTTGTTACAGCTATGTCCTTTTGAACGCTGTTTGCATGTTTGTGTGTGGTGAATGCAGTGTAAGGATGATATGAACCAGGGTGGTCCAAATGGAGGCCCACAGGCCACATATGACACTTGTCCCTCTTGTACTGCTTTATCAAAGGGAATGCCTTATGGTTGCAGTAAAACACTTGATGACAGGTTTTTAATCCAGGCACAAAATAATTAGGATGTCATGTTGAAGTTTGTGAAAAAACTTTAACTTTCTTCACAGTTTTTGTTCTGAGACAGATTATGAGTAACTCAGCACAAAATTGTGCCATTATGCTTGGGAAGAATATCTAACTCAACACTTCATTTAGAGTACCAATTACCAGATGTTTTCATATTATTACAGCCTCATTGGTTGAGATTTAGATTTTCTGTTGTCCACAAATGCTGACACAGTTTCTGTAGGAACACATGACATGTATGGTTGGCACTGCTGTATACAGATGTAATGACAACATCAGCAGGATAACTCCATTAGTGGTTATCTGTTGTGCTCCAAACCTACTGGTGTGTATCATGGGAACCTAGCCACACACATTTTGGATACAATGTGAAGTTAATGGGGTGACTTGGAAAGTCTGGTACCAGGTGCATGCAGTCAGCAGCTGGTAACAGCTTGATAGATTAAATAAAAGAAGTATTTTTTATATAAATATGATGCACTGAAGTCAATGTTGAAGATAATTCTCTAAGTTATTGTCTAGTCATTCAGTCCAACCTCAGATTGCAGTTTATTGCGTACAATTAAAGCAAGAAGTAAACACTAAGAAATGAGCCATCATGTCTGTCTCTTGCCAGGAATGGTTTGGAAAGGTGAAGGTATAGGATCTGTGATAAGCAAGGATTATTCTGCATACCTGGCTAAGGTTTGTAGGTTTGGGCCTGGCTTGCTCACTAATTGGAGAGGGTGGTGAGTAGTGGGTCATTACTTCTCATTACTTTTCCATCTCTTGTTATTCATTTCAATTTGCAGCTAGAGAATGGTGGTGACATTTGAAACCAGTGGTAAAATTTTGTCACCAGGGGATGGGGAACTTTATCCTGCAGTTGTTTAGCGTTGGCGTCTGATTTGTAACTCACACAATCAAAACAGTGCAGCATTCGATCAGCTGTAGTACATGAAAGGTGCTGTGTCTGTCATGCAGTTAATAAAATTGTGATGTGTGGCCTGTGATCTTCTGTAATGTGGCCCTTGATATTCAAGATATTTGATGGCCCTGATGTAATAAAAAATCACAAAAATGAAGTTGCAACCTTCCCAAACATGTTACAGACTTGGGGTTCCTAATGAATCATTTTTCAGAATGTATCCAAACTGTTAATGGTGCTCAAAGTAAATATTCTACACACCAAAATATATGTAATATGACAGATACAAACAAGTTAGAAAATGTGTGCATAGTATAGCTGTTATGACAATCCAGGTAGTTTTCATCTTTTCTGTATGCCAGCAGCAGTGCTGCAGTTGACACACATTTCCCATGACACTGGATTGTAGTGCCATTACTGTTATGTAGGTAAAACTGAACTTATCAGGAGCACTCAATTTCTATATTGGCACATGCACTATAAGTGCCATGAAGTTTAATCTTATTTCCGTAATTTGTATGTGGGTTAGGACAGCACATTTACAGAGCAGGTGTGTGACTGCTGTTGCACACAGAACTGTATGTGGGGCTTTGTGTAAAGTGGTCATGGAAGGAAGGATGATGTTCACAGGCATGGATGAGTGTGTCTCAGTGCTCCTGATGTGTTATTGAGCTACTGTAGAAGCTTGCATTTGCCAGCATTGTTATTGGAATTAGGCTTTTTTTCCCCCTTCAAATTTGCGGTCAAAGTTTTATACCTTTGTAAGATCTGAGGTTGTCATGGTGATGAAGATAGATGTTGTAAGGCTGTGGTGTCTGGTAGGTGGGTACACCATCATATTGGAGAAACACACTTCCCTAAGTTAGAGACAGAAGGTTTTATTGAAATGCAGATCCATTTCTTCTGAGATTTGACACTGTCGTAGCCTGTGTTGTTCCCAGTGCTTCAGAGGATAGTGATGCCTACCCAATGGCACAGCATCACATGCCAAAAGAATTGAAACTTCAGCACCGCTGCTATGGTAGGTATCCCCCTTTCTAAAAGCCAAACCGGGACACTTAACATTTAGCAGGTGGGGGGTGGTGGTAGGTAAGAGACAAAATTGTTAACGTATTACACAAATGAAAAAGCGGGGTAATATGTTAATATTACTTCAGCGAGGTAACTCAGGTAAACAGTTATGACATACAGTTACAAGAAGTGAAATAACAGCAATAACAATACTACTGAAACTCAGATGTGCATTGCGTGTACTGATTTTTCTTTACACATCTGTTCCTTATCCTTTGCTGTCTCAGTGTAGGTTCTGCAATCACTAATGTACACATCTTCCTCTCACTCTCCTATTCCTTCCTCTTAGCAGCTAGCTGATGCCTTTCCTAATCTGTAGATATTTTTTGCCACTGTGGGAAAGTCAAAATATTCACATTGACAGAAGTGTTGTATATTTATGACTTGGAAAAATTTGGGACATTTGGCATCATAAACCAAATTTTGTGATATATATGGGGACAGGTCATTACAAACCCATTGAACCAGGACTGTCTTGGGAAAATAGGGACAAATGAGATCTGTATGCTGTGAGAACCTCAAATCTGGCACCTTTCTCTGAAGTGTTGGTATCATCACACTAGACCTTCCCTTCATTCTCTACAAGTGTTGCTTGATTTACTGGGTTGTTGCTGGCTGATTGTCTGTTGGATGTCACACCAGATGCTTGTTTTGCCATTAATTCTTTGTACTTAATGTAGTGTTCATGTTCCAGCTCAATTTTCTATATGTTTCTATAATGTACAACTGCACTGGTCTGTTTTTAGTTTCCCATATGTTTCAGTAACGTACAGCTGTAAAGTTTCATGCCAGACTCAGGTTACTGATGCCGTAATTTCATAACAAACTGTCTTTCTTCATAACATTATGGGTTTCATGTTAATATTAATAGATTTAAAGCTCAGCATACGTATGTATTATAGTTATGTATATATGAGTTCTTTATATCCCTGAAACATATAGAAAATTGAATTAAATATATTACATCATCACACACTAATATCTACTTTTGTTACCCTCAGTTATGTTTTTGAGAGTGGAGTGTGTTCTTCATTTTTAGCAGCAGGGAGTGTTGTCATGTGGTGCTGTGTGTCTGGATATTGTCTGTTTTATGTTGTTGTGTTTGTGAAAACTTGTGGCATTTTTCCACATGGCTATTTGAAATAGCCCTTTCACATAGATTTCTTAATTGAGTACTCAAGTTGGGAGGTTAGAGAGAATAAACCAGCAAGGAAACACACATTAATCCTCCTTTGCAGTTGCAATTCAAGATCTACAGGGTGCAGAAAAACTTCATGCCCAAACTTTGTGGGGTGATAGGGGGGACCAAAGCAAAGATATATTGTCAAGGAACTGTATGTCGGAGATGCATCCTTGCAGCTCTACAGACCATCAAATTGGGTCTGATTAAGGTTGGACATCAAACAAAATCACTGAAGTACCCTGAAAAAAAGTTGTATTTCATACCAATTTAGAGCAGGTGTTCAAATGTATGGCCACCAACCTTGATACACGGCTGGTGATGAGGCAGAGACTGATATGCGCTCAAAAATGCCAGGTAGCTGCCTGATGGTTGCTGCTGCCTCAAAAATATGGGCAAAAAGGTCCTGTTCAGAATCAAATGGTGACATGTCAATCAGGGCTTTAATGTGGCTCTATAGGAAGAAGTCCATTGGTGTAAGGTCCGGTTACCTGGGAGGCCAAGTCTTTGGCCCGCCCCATTCAATCCAGTGATAGTTGTAAGTGGCAGTGAGATGTTGATTCTGAAAAGGATCTCATTTCCCTTCTCCTTGAGGCAGCAGCAACCATCAGACAGCAATCTGGCAGTTTTGAGCACACACGTCAGTCTCTGCCTCGTCGGCTGTGTATCAAGGTTGGTGGCCACACATTTGAACACTGGCTCTACATTGGTATGAAATACAACTTTTTTTCAGAATACTTCATCAGTTTTGCTTGATGTCCAACCTTAGCCAGACCCAATTTGACAGTCCGTAGTGTTGCATGGATGCATCTCCGCCATATAGTTCCTCACAAGTAAATCGTTGTTCTGGTCCCCCCTGACACCTCACAAAATTTCGGCATGGAGTTTTTCCACACCCTGGATATGCACCATCTTTTGAACTTTATTGTTTCATCTTCAACAAGAAACAGCTGAAGAATACAACAGTCAGTGTCAGGTGTTACATTAATTGTTGTACTACCCATTATTATATGTTTTTGTAATAAAATCTGCTACAATCATTAATGTATTTTCTTTACTATTGTGTTTCTGCCTGCAGTTTCCACCTGTTATTACATTGCAGTATCATTATTTTGGCATTATGAATATGTAGGTTTTTTTTTAAGATTAAAATGAGATACTGGAGGGTACTATTGAAACCTCCCATATTTCTTGATTGTCTTGCTGCCTTACATCAATTGAAGAATAGATAAGTGATTATTGAACTGTATCCTAAAGTCTTACCTGAACCATAGTGTCACGTTTTCATTGAATCTGCCTCCCCCCCTCCACCCCCCTCCCTCTACCACATTAGTACCTGTACATTATCGCACTGGATATCAGGTGCTCACTTGTGTCACTTCTTTAACTGGAACCTTTAATTAAATTTGATTATTAAACGGTAGTATACTTTTGTTTTCTGCCATCTACATCTGTATTGCTGTGCTTCCATTTGTTGCTTTGTTTCAGTAGCAACTTGCTTTCTAGTGAAACAAAGCAGTGTTAATTTATATAGGGGTAAAGCAGCCCACAGTTGAAAGCTGATATCCTGTGTGATAATGTACATGTACTTGTAAGGGGGAAAAAAATACCAAGACTCACCACAAACATGACATTGTGGTTCAGATAAGATTTAAGGATATAGTTTAATAAACTTTTATGTAAGGCAGCAAGAATTGTAATATGAGGAAGTAATGAGATGTTTCATAAGTACCCTCTTGTATCTTACTTTAATTCTTAAAAAAAAAAAAAAATTAAACGTACATTATTCGTTATACCAAACTAATAATACTGCAAAGTAATAACAGGTGGGAGCTGCCTACAGTAACACAACAATAAAGAACAGAATTTAATTACTTTAGCAGATTTTATTACAAACACATTTTGTAATGTGAAGTGTAACAAGTGATTTTGGGCCTCACACTGATTTTTTCGTGCATCATTTTCCCTAAAGCTGATCCATTAAAGTTTGGAACATGTAGGAGAGAGGTCTGGAGTTGTAACAAAAGAAGAAATGTTAATGTGTGAGGGTCACACAGTTTAGAATGAATCAGTTTCAGAATGTACAGGATTGTCTGATTTATGTACATGTACATCACAAGTTCAAATGAGAATGATCTAAGACTGTTCTTTTATTGATTGTTAAATAATTGCCTTTGCTTAAATGGTAACTGGAACTAGTGGAAGGTTAGGTTAGGTGTGAAATTACAGGCAGCTGCTTATTACTCACACTGGCGTTTTGGTGATGGATCATATCTTCCCACCACATGTCACTAGAAGGTACCTCAAAAGAGATTCAGGTTATGGGGAAACTTAAATGTTAAATAGCTACTCTACAACACCAATTCATTGGCCTTTTTGAGGAAATCTTAGTTCTGCTGTTGTTGACATGTTTTAGTCTTGCCATGTGGCATTTTACCCAAAGAATAAGGGGCGGGGGGCAGTTGCAATGATTGTACTGAAGAGGTGTGACATTAGACAGTAGAGTCTGTGGAATATGTGTCCTGAAGGAGAACTGCTGTTCCCAGTACCTGTGACATGTCTTCATATACAAGGGTGCTGGTGAGGATGCTGAGTTGGTTGGTAGATAGATTCTACTGTGTCTTGGAGGACTTGATTCTTCATGCTGGAACTGATTGCATATAAAGAAATGGTTATCTGTGTACATCAAACTTTATTTTCAGGAGACTCATTGCGTTGTTTCCTGGTATTTCAGCAGGAAATAACTGTGTGAAAGATTGAGATCATTATGGTTTAATATGAGAAAATGAAACAGAAGTCCCCCTGCAGTACTGTTGATTTTATGTTGCAGTCCAAACTTAAACTCTGCTCCCCCCCCATTACAGACCTGAATATTTGAATGTGCCTCATTATGGTTTTAATTATAACTCTTTGATGGAATATTGCATTAAATTAAATTTGAATGTCTTTATTTGTTATTAACATTGTTGAATTATAACAGTTGTTTTAGATACTCTGGAAGAAGTTCATGCTTTCAGTGAGTATATCAAGATGTGTGTTTAAATCATTGCTATCAGCAGAAGGCCTGCAGTAAGTTGTGCATTATGAAAATATTTTAAATCTTTCTATGCTCTATTGTTAATGACTTATAAGAGATCAAGTTTTGTCAGAAATGTATGTTCTGTGTTGTCAGTTTTACCTGCTGACTTGTCTTCATTCACTGTTAAGTGGGAATGTTGTCCATAACATACATGCATACACCCCTCTCCTCACTCTCACCCCAATTTTATTTGCCCCTCTTCAACTTGGTAGCAAAAAAAAAAAAACTATTCTTAGGTACAAAAATATTGTAGGGACACTAATGTTTGTTGGACCGTGCATCATCTTGATAGTTGAATAAAGAGAGACCAACTTGATGTCACTTGCTTTGTTATTTCTTTATTTAATGCTCAACATGTTTCGGATGTTAATACATCCATCCTCAGGAGCTT
>Ga0123357_10011815_pt1 | contig 11222 bp, 7 predicted proteins | sample TergutEmb28metaG_FD_89873 | JGI IMG/M metagenome (GOLD analysis project Ga0123357, IMG submission 89873) | Embiratermes neotenicus P4 segment gut microbial communities from Petit-Saut dam, French Guiana - Emb289 P4 | ecosystem: Host-associated > Arthropoda: Insects > Digestive system > Gut ... | reverse complement strand
TACACTCTATCACCATAAGACACCATGTCAGCCATACTATCGAAATCACACTCTCTAATACAGCCATACACATTAAGACCAACAACGCCCTATAAATAACACGCTAACACAATTCCTCTATACGTCTTACTAATACAACCCATGAAATAACAACCAATTAGTCGCAGGCTCCTCAAGATGGTCGTATTAACGGCCGAAACATGTTGAGCATTGAATGAACATTGAATAAAATAATAAAACGAGTGGCATCAAGTTGGTTTTCTCCTTGCTCAACTATCAAGATGATGCACGGCCCCATAAACATAAGCAGTGCAAATTTTTTTGCAGAAGCATGTTAACTTTAAAATAATACGCAGGTCTGATTCATTCTGACACGATTGACGTTCGCAATCAGTGTGTAATTTCTAATTCAACCTTTAAAACGCTAGGAAGTTAACATGGCGGTATGAAGGACCTACGTTTGCAGAAGATAATATAGGTTTCCAAACACTGAACTTGCAACCTAGAGACGAGTAACTTTGTAGCTTAGCGACGATAGCATCATACATGAATCGCCATAATACGCATATGCCATGTGGCATATTCTTATAATGAAACCAACGAGATGCACTAATTTCTCAAATTTATTTTTAGAATGAAAATCTACATGTTTCGGACAGGCTTTCTGTCCATCATTAGGGGTCTAGTACTGTATACACAGCAATAAATACGATACGTAAATGTCATACAAGTTATGCTGACTGCTTGCTAGCAAGCAGTCAGCATTACCTTGTATGACATATACCTTTTGCTATGTATACAGTACTAGACTCCTGATGATGGACAGGAAACCTGTCCGAAACATGTAAAGTTCTATTCCAAAAATAAATTTGAGAAATTACAAGTGCATCTCGTTGGTTTTATTACGAAAATATATAAGGATGTACTGTCCTATGAATGTCAAATTCGCCATGTGTCATGTTGCTCCTGAAACTTCTACTCCAGGACTCCAGAAAAGATGAGCAGAAACAAAACATTCGCTGTAATATATATGCTGTGCGGTTAGTTGGCAGTCAGAACATAGAATGAGAAGTAGAACCCACTCAAAATTGAATTCATATTCAGTTCCTGAACACAGAATATAAAGCAATGAAAGGCATTCTTATTGCGAGTAACTTTCGTATCTGCAGACAGGAAACATAAACCTCTTTGAAGCGTTCAAGTGGGGACTGGAATTGAAGATATATCCATCCATTCCGCATACGTAACCGTGCTCTATCGCGCTTACATTCAGTGAATGAAAGCGAAAGTTGTTCCTCAGCCTAACTAAACGTAACACTATGGAGACCTCTGGGTGATTGGAAGACAGCTGGATTTGTTTCTTAGACATTGGAATTAACCAAGGGTTGTGGGGGGGGGGGGGGGTGGGGGGGGGGGGGGGGTTGGGGGGGTTCAGGGGGTTTGCCCTTTATCGCTGGGGAAAATAATATGCCCGTTCTTGTTGTGTAGGAAACTATAAGAGTTGCTCTGGTTTTGCTGGATGATGCGAATATTCTGTAAGAAGTCTAAAACTTCCTTCCTCATTTTTGGCACAAAGGATATTTTCCTTAAAAATTGAATATTTTCTTTACAGCGGTCTTCTTTAGTGTCTCCATTCCATCTTCCTACTTCGAAATTTGGGCCAGAATGGCTCAGTCGGTTTAGCGAATCGCTACCGTCTGGACGGTCCGGGGATCGAACACCAATGGGGGCGAGATTTTTCGCACACGTCCATATGGGCCCTGGGACCCACCCAGCCTCCTCTAAAACGGGTACAATATCTCTTCCCCGAGGCCAAAGAGACCGGGACGTTGTGGTGACCACCCATATACATCTAGCGCCGAGGTTAAGGAAAAAGTAGAGATAAGCCTCTATTCTCCCCTGGGCCTTCCTCTTATGTGCTAGGGTGAAATCTGTCATTTGACTGTTTTGAAATAGGTCACTGATATCTTCATTTTCAAGTCTGTCAATGTCTTCCAGTTCAGGTCTGTTAATATTTTCATACGAAGTTCAAGCATCTAAATTATCTTCTCAAGGACTCTGACTCTTGACTCCTTTTATCACCCCTCTGAGTGCAAAAAGCACAGTAAGATGTTCCAAACAAGAAGGCATTGTAACATTCATGACATGAAGTAAGACGCTTACTGAATACCATTTAATTAACATGATGAATTTGAATTGGCCCCGCAATTCTAATCAGTAACTGGGTTATCTCCAAGTCGATCACGTGACGCCATCATCCAGCAGAAGACGCAATTCTTGTTCTAAAGTCCTTGACTTAAATTAATCTTACAATGTCGACCCGACCGGACCGTAACATTAGCGTACGTTGTTCTCAGCTGCCAAATGCAGTGTTATTAAATGTCCCCTCATCTCTGCACTCGCTTCTCTCCGTTGGACGCAGACGCGTTTCGTCTTTAACAAACGCGAAGTTTATCGGGAATTTACAAGTACATTTGAGCATTGATAAATTTCAAAATGAAAAGCTCATGATTAAAAGAATTTTATATATGTATGAAAACAAATGTTACCAGATTTAAAGCTTAGAGACATTTTATACTTTGGGTTGAAGGGCAGAGCATTGATTACGTGCCTTCTGCAACCGACACAAATATTGATCAGATAACATATAGCAACCAAAAAGGACTAGAGATTTCATAACACATGCCAAATTATTTTCCTTAAGTAAGTAACTGAGTAAATAATCCAATAAGACAAAACAAGTATCTGCTACACGAAGTAGCAAAGCGATGGTATTCAAATAAAGTATACTTGTTTATCCCGGGAACCGAAAGTTTCTACAAACACTAGACAAATAAACAAATGGTCAGTCACATGCCTGTGATTCGAGAGTCGTCTTTGTTTTCTTCACACATCACAATGGGATGTCTCAGCCTAAGATTTTATGCGCAGTATTTACTAAATAATTTATTTAAAATCTAACTAATTTAGATTTTATTTAATATCTGATTGTGATGAAATTCTTTGAACATCACACCAACCCACGTTCCCTTGATTGTAATTATTGGCAATACGCAGGTATGTTGCACAACATAAATATACGTTCTTCATTTGTTTAATAAATGTACGTTTAATGGAAAAATAACGAAGGCGTTTTCGAAGCCTGATGATGGTCTCAGAAATGACATATGTCGGAAATACTCTTGTAAATAAATGAAGGATACTTACAGTACGTGTTTTGTGTAATTTGATGGTATAGCGTCAGTTACAGTTCCGGAGTTAGTGCACAGCTCAAGATGATATTCTCTTGTTCCTGGGCTAGCATTTAAGTTTCGTATCCAAGTTTAAATATTTGCCCTGTGGAAGGCCTTGTATTTGTGATGCCTGTGCTTATCCTCAGAGTTACCACAACAATTCCAGAATAGCCCTTTACAGTGCGCCATGGTTATTTCCTTTACCATCCTTTCCAGCTCATACACTACCAGAAATTTCGAAGCTAGAGTACGCAGGCAGCTGAATGTGAGACTTTCATTATATTTACAGTCAATCACTTTTAAGTCCAGAGACACATTTTTTTGTAACGTGCAGTTCTGAACTTATATACTCGCTCTAAAAAAAGTTATCCCTCGAATATTACTCGCCTACAGTTCTAAGAATTTAACTTCCTTTCTCCAGAAACCTATAAAAGTCAAGACCCGACAAGGATGTGATTGAAATTTTTTCCTAAAACAAAATAACCCATCGCACATAAGACAGCAACGCGTAAAACTCTATTAATACTCAATCAAAACTTTGTATTTTTAGTAATATAACCAACGTCACTTGTTTTGGTCAGATGTGAAATACAAATACTTTGCTTATGCAGCAGGCTTAAAATTTAATTAAAACCCTTAGACGCGAGTTATTATTTTTCATAGAAGAAAAAGACGAATAAATAAATATTTACCAAAAGTCTAGGCAGGAAGAAGAATATAAAAGTTGGAAAGAAATGACTATTTTCTAATCACCACTTTAAGCAAATAATTTCAAGACTAGCATTCACCGCGATGGTAACAACACAATACTTGAACGAATCGCTAGATTAAGATCTTCAATCAGTATTTCGTCTAGTGTCAATAAAAACAAGAGGAAATATAAGGGCTAGTGACAGATTTATAGAACAATCAAGACGAGAAGTTTTCTATATTTCTCATGATTTGTGAATTTTTTTTATCTCCTTATAACTTTGTTTGTGGTACTTCCTATTAATTAATTGCAACAATTTCTGTGTCTCGTAACACAGTAATATCCACTTCTCCTAAAGCGATGTGGAACTTGCATCACCTTGGATCTCACCTACGACTTCCAGAATATTTAATGAAATATGACACAAACTGCTGGCACTTATTTTTTGTTTTCAAAATCGTCGATGACCTTGCAGCAATATTTGCTGATGTTTGAAGTGTCAGTTTTCACAACACCTTTGCTGTCAGTTTTCCTTCGCCATTGTTTGAGTCATGGCCAGATAATGATAACTGGACAATACGTTTCATCCGTTTTGCTTTTTGGCCGTGCTTTTGCCATGAACTTCTCCAGAGGCCGTACATAAGCTGTGACTCTTAAAGTGCCGAGTGCCGAGGGAAGTGTCTGGACCAAAGAAGGACGAAACAATTGAGCAACTGTAAGATATTATGTAAGAACAGGCTTCGTAATTGACATAGGTCAGCTGCTACAGTCAAGTGGCTGCAATAGACAAGGCACACTCTTATGGCAAGAGTGAGACAGACTTTATGTCCGATTGCAGCTGCATAACAAAATACAATGATGATGATGATGATGATAATAATAATGATACTGACATTTATTAGAATAACCCTGCAACGCCCATCAAAAACGCGACAAATTCAACTGCGCAGGTAAAAACAGTAATGTAATAATAATAATTGTTATAATTATGTTTTTTATATTTGAGCACATGATGTCACTGGATTTCAACGTATTTCATTGACGTGTCCCTTAGGATCTTCTAAAATTCACCCAAAATCCAGTACCTGCAAGATATTTTTCTGTTTATTTTTAAGGGTCCCTAAAAAGCAGCTGGTAATTCAGAGTTTATCAATTTATTTGTTCTCGTTTAGTTGAGTGGTCTTAATGCAAAACTTTACACGAAACACACTATGTTTGGAAAATTTAGAAATAGAACCAAAATATATAAAATATCAAATATGCTAATCAACTCAAAATATATGATATAAAATATTTATTGATTGAGACAAATAGCTCAGAAGGTTGTGTCAGCTTAACATTGGGCTATTCGCTGTCTATAGCCTTTATGCCTAGTCCAGTTAACGATGATTTTATTCATCCTGTACCTCAGTCTACCAAACGTGTTTCTAGTATTCAGAAAAACTCCTTCCAAGCGTTGCAAACCAAATATCGCTGTAAATATTTGACATGGTAATTTCGTGTTTTTCTTCTCTGTAAGGTTTAACTGTCTGGTGTTTTGATTTTGTTATATTAATCTTACCGGAAAAAAACTAACTTCCTATTCGCCTAAATCATGAAATAGTTCCCTCTCTTCCTTAAAAAAGTCAATGAATTATTTCGCACTTCCCTTACACGTGCATAAATCTATGAAAATTGAAAGTTATTTTCCCTACTTATATCTTGTGTTACATGTGTTCGGCATTGTTAAGTTTATGTATAAGATATACAATAATATTAATATGACTTCCGCGGATTCCAGTGGCCGTGCGGCCTGCGGCCGCTCTCTTACCGAGAATGGGGGTTCCAATCCCGCCGGGGGCATGAAAGTTTGTCTCTTGTGAGTGTTGTGTTTTGTCAGGAAGAGGTATCTTCGACGAGCTGATCACTCATAGACACGAGACTTATCGATTGTGTTGCGTCGTTGTGTGTAATATAGAAACCTCAAGAATGAGGAAGCCATGGCCGGCGTTGGGTCGCAGCGCCACAGGGGGGAAAAAAACATTTAAACACAATCATCTAAGTCTACCATCTTAATGTGCCTACCTTATAAAATTTAAATTTCTGCTATGCACATTCTGGCACAATTTTTTCCGAAAATATTCATGTTATTATTGGAACTGGTACATTTCGCTTACTCCCAAATAAACTGTGGTCTTCATAATAATTTTACTAATGCTTCTTTAAAAAGCACTACTGGACCTTCACGATTTTTGCATCTTGCAATATTCTACTTTTTCGAATAACTTCCATAACCAACCATGATTTTCTTAGACCACGGATCACTCGTGTCTCCAGTTCGTCAACCTGTCTCCCCTCCCTCATTTCCGTTTCACCAGTAGCTGTAGGCCTACTACTCGTAATATTCTGTTGAACTGGCACTCCTGTCAAGGCAGCTGACTAAGAAACTGTTTGGTTCACCTAATCCCCGAACGTCGTCTCACCATTGACAACGTTGTTTAGTAACGCGTGTTGTTGTTCTTGTTGTTGTTGTTGCTGTTGCCGTGACGTAGCTTCCAGATCACATCCGCCTTCTCCCTTCTGCGCTCTCTACTTCCAAGCTGCAGTCCTCACCGACCCGTGTAGCTTCTTTTCCCTGCTCTCACTATTCACAATTACTGCGACTTTTCATTTTCCGGATTTTGCTGAAAAATTTCTTGCACGTGTGACCACACCTTGATTCCAATTTGCATTCTTCCATAACCAGTGTAACTGGTAAATTCTTCCGTTTATCACTAAGCTTTCTCTCTTCAAACACGCCCTTTGTACCCTCATCATCCTATCCTCTATATACGGTATTAATCTCTTCCTTGTGCAACTTACTTCCAACAAAACTCCTCGTCTCTTCTAACATCTGAAGCCCCCAATTTATTATGTTTTTCAACACTTCTAACTTTCTGACAAACGATGTGAATTTTTCCAAAATATGTCACTGGCCTCCTTTTTGCCCAGTTTTATTACCTGATCAGTAATACTAACCAAGTTCTTTAGCACGCTATGTATATCAAAAACTTTGACACCGCTTCCAGTGTCACCGTATGTCTCATTTCTGTTCTCCTCGAGTCCAAAAATCACAGTATTATTCTTTCTTATTTCTTCTTCTCAACTGCCTGTTTTACTAAATATCACTTGCTTTTTTATTTTCTAAGTTTTCACTCTTTGCTCCATCTGCTTACAATCCGAAATCTCTCCTGTCATAACTTCAATTAGTTACTTCAGTTTTACTCCAAATACCTGTCTTCACCTAATCAGTCCCCCTGTTGTGCGTTTCTAACAGCTTCTGGAACACTTTGCTCTCTCTATTCTGATCGTTCATATGCTTCAATATTTGTTAAACTTTACCTTCTTCGCGGGGGGTCTCTGATTTGCACCCACACTTGCTGCTACAAACAGCTCCATCAACAACCTTCCCGAAGACCAAGCTGCACTTTTCACCTTACCACTACCCCAGTATGTAATTCTATGTCCGCCTTCCCATGGCTGTGGCGATTCTAGTCCGGTAGATTTCAATGCTCACACTCCCTTTTCACTGCTGGGAAAACACGTCCGATCTTCACCGCTGCTTGGTTTCGACTCTATCAAATATGAAGATTAATGTTACTACTTACATTATGGACTTCGCAGACTGGCCCATACGAGGTAGCAGTACAGAAAGATTCATTCAACATTTCTACAAGTGACAGGCTTTAATATACGAGTACGGAACATTAAAGAATGAAAATTTGAGATTGCACTGTGGAATGATTGTGGATTCTGTTGTTATGCGTTTGACGCTGCGTAAGAAGTGAACTGTTCCCAGTGACGTGGGATCTTACCCCAGAAGAATGGCTTCCGCAACATACAGATACTGAAATTTGAAAATAATACATGCCGATAAGAATTAATATGAAGTCAAAAATTTAACTAATTGTTTTGTTTTGTTAATGTGAAGGAGTCTATGTTTTTGCTACAAATGATTAATGTTAAATTGACTAAACTTTTTGGTCTAAATCCTTAGCGCCGTACCCGTTTGAAGGCTCGCAAGTTTTCGAAGTCACCGAATTAAGGTGTTGATTACAGAATATTGATTTATTTACAGTAGTTTTGAACATTATAACAATAATGGAGGGACTTGTTTACAGAACTTATTAGGTTTCAGGAAGGGAAGGGCAGATTTAATGAAATAATCAGCAGAAGGAGATGCAAGAGGAGCAGCCATTATCTGTAACTACGGAGAAGAAAAAGTTTTTGTAACGTCAGCGATCTCCTAGTCTTAGTCTGATGAGGAGTTATTTTAACTTTGGTTTATAACCAGTGTTTTAAACGGAAGGGTACGATGAAGGCTGGAAGAAGATATGGCGACGAGTTTCCAATATCATTTGTCACATTGATGTGTCGGCTCTTTCTGGCTGTCAGGTTCAGGCGTCTCCGTTCTGCCTTAAACATATTTCTCATAGACTTACTTTACTTTTTTTTAAGTCTGCTGGCTTTTAGCAATCACGCTGAAGAAGCTTGAGGCGCTCTTTGATCCAGGAGGTTTCTTCTCCCGGTTACGACTACACTTTCACTGCAACACTTCATCACATCAAGTTATGCTCGTCAATGGACAGAATAAGTCTGTATATTGTCGGTTAACACACTCGGAAAATTCTTCGCTAAATATTTGTGTTATTTTTGAAGTAGTCGTTTTGAATAATTAAAAGTTTACCCATTACGGAGGTGTCTGTTGCCCCAGTCTTCTAGATGAAAAATTGTTCTGCGAGAAAGTGTGGCATATTTCTGAGGGATGGTGATGTCGCTCTGCTGGGAGGTTCAAAATCGCTTTTCAGATGGCCTCTTTCTTGACCTTACTGTTCTATTGTGCATTTGTGACTTGATTATTTTCATAAAGGCGCAAACTTGACATCACAGGCAGAAAAGACGAATTTTACGGCAAATTTAAATTTGTCCGTATACACAGTTCGAAAATTTATACATTTAGGGTGGACATAGAGTTCCACTCATTCTTAACATTGGCATAACCTTGGCACTAGACTCAGGTCAGTGGTCAGCCTAGGACACCGGCCGCCCTTCCTGCTCAGAAAGAACCAAGTGCACATTGAATGAAAATTTGTGGGGCTTCGAAGTTGCTCTGGACATTTTGAAAAAGAGATAAATTTCTCCCTTCTTGCAGGGTAAAAAAATCTCCACCTCCCTCCGCTAGATGGCAGCATGGCTTCCCAGTGTTTATAATGTCTTAAACAGCATGGTCATCGACTAATTAATAATTTAAATCTCGTAATTATACTTGATAATTTTGATTGATTCTTTGGTTAGTTAAAGATGCAGATTTAACTGCAGATATCATATAGAGTTCGGCTTCTATTGAGATGGCAACATAAGGAGATAAAAACAGAGAAAAAGATGATTATGTCTTACTTCAAGGTTTTGCATAATTCTGACATTTACTTCAAGAGACTGAGAAACATACAGAAAGTCAATTGAGAATCAAACCGGGTACCTTTCAAATAAATGTGCAAAATGTTAGAAGTGCACCAACGTGATGAACGAATTAAAATTTAAAGAATTTGAAAATGATGTACTGCAATAAACGTGGCCCACATTTTGGACATTCTGCATCATCGAAGAGTGCTCACAAATGACCCACGAGGATAGATTTTCCCGCTCGCTTTTCCACAGTTCTAGTCTCCGAAACACTGCTGCATTCTTAAACCGAGATAATCCACAGTGTCCAAAGTACCAATCATGTCTCTGATCGGTAACAGTTTAGTGTGAGTAACTAATACTGGTGCATTGTAGATGATCTGTTTTAGTGTTTTAAAATGTTCATGAAGGGGATTTAGGATCCAGGGTTAGAACCTGCAAGAGTTTACAGGCAAAAATCATGTGAGAATAAAAGTATAAGATGAATATGACATAGGACTCACCGTATGGATGTACTCATCTGTAAAGCCCTTTCCTTTTTTCCGTAGAATATTTCATTCCCTCTCAGAAGTAGGAGATGTTAAATTAAATGACTGAAATGTAATGTCGTATACATTTTAACACTGGTATGAGTATAGACTTACCATATACAAGTGGCAGTCCTGTTGAAACATTGCTTTTGTCAGTCGATATGAAATTTACGTTACAAATTGTTTATTTGAAGTTTGGAAGTACCAGCCTGATACTAGACAAAGGGGCATTAAGCGATGTTATTACTCAAATTGTTAGGTCAGAGTACCTACACATTTTGCAGTAAAGCTTTACACCTCGTACGGAAGGAAGAGACTTGCGGGCTGCTGTTTCATTATGTCTGCCCCTTCTTTAATACAGGCTTACACGTCAGCAGGAATCCTTTAGATTCAGAAATTATACGTGTACTATAGCTGATTTAACTTTGAAGATTTCATATTTAGAAAAAGCGAGATGACGGCATTGAATCGCAAGTAGGTAAAGTTAGGGTAGAAGATGATTGTAGTATGCTTCTTTGTATTATTTCACAGTTTGCCTGAAATGATCTAAACACCTTAAAAATCTTACAACAAATTGTCGATGGTGTGACCTAAATTCGAAGCAAGTCCGTCCCTACTGAAAAATTACAACGTGTGACCGTTACGTAACTTACAAGATCTGTGGTGAAATGTAGGTACCGGGGGGTCCTAAAAGCCACTTTACCAAGATGGTGAACGTAAGAATGATATTTGATGAACCGAAACTGAGATAACAGGTAAGTTAATAAAAAATATATGTATTGCTTGTGTAACAAAAATATTCAAGAAATATGCAAGTGAGGAAAATTATTTTATATCGGAACCATGCTGAAAAATTTAATGTCACACAGTGGGTTATTTTATGATGTTTTTTCTGAACAGTTATATTGTGAGTTAAAAACATATAATTATCGTTTATTCAAAGATGCTGTTAATGAATTTTAACAGATGTGAAAGAAGCAGTCGTGGCTTAATTAGAGATAGTAGCGTGGCATTTGTCTGGGGAAACAGAAGAAGACCACGAGAAACCTTAGCAGGGTAGCTGGTCTTCAAGTCTAGATCTATAATCCGAAATATCCAGAAACAACGAAGGCTTGGGAAATATTATTTGAAGAAAGGAGTGTTGCGTAGATATGTCAAACACGCCCTGTTCACATACATACAGTATAATCTTAGCAACTGACCAACTTAATGCACAAATTCTTGTTTTATAATAAATTTATTATATTCCTCTACATGTTTCGAGCACTGTTGTGCTCATCATCAGGAGGCCAAATTGTATTATACAGCATCTGGTATCGTCACACTCTGTAGGTGGCCGTCCGGTGC
>Ga0123357_10011814_pt1 | contig 11222 bp, 6 predicted proteins | sample TergutEmb28metaG_FD_89873 | JGI IMG/M metagenome (GOLD analysis project Ga0123357, IMG submission 89873) | Embiratermes neotenicus P4 segment gut microbial communities from Petit-Saut dam, French Guiana - Emb289 P4 | ecosystem: Host-associated > Arthropoda: Insects > Digestive system > Gut ... | reverse complement strand
GTAATGAACCTTCGGGTTCCGTGAAATGCAGGGAATTTCTTGACTAGCTGCAAACCAGTTAGCTTCTCAAGAAGGACTCTGCACCATGGAGTAAGTAAGTAAGTAAGTAAGTAAGTAAGTAAGGGAATTTCTTGCGTAGCTGAGGAAATGTTAGTGTTCCAAGAAGGTGTATTCACTTTGGAATTAACAGGTATAAATACAAATTGAGCACACATGATTGAATCTGATAATAATATAGGTCAGGGATACATGAAGTTTCCAAAAATATAGGAACCACCTCAAAAATCTAGGTGCCAGAATGGTGACGATAAACGAGGCCCCACCGTAAAACATTTAGTTGCCCGGTCGACCTTTTGCTCAGGATATCTTCGTCCCTGACATAGATCAACACAGTACGAGAATTACCTTTTTCTGAAACGTGACGCCGAGTGGTTTAGTAGATGGATATCAGAATTTCAGAGGAACCTGCTACTTCTGTCTTCATCATTTACCCTGAAGGTGGAGCTGCCCGCTGCGAAACTCTAGTATCTATTAAACTATACAGCATTACACTTTGTTAAGAGGTAATATTTAGTCTCACAACCGTGAAATCTCATTCCTCCCACATCAAACAGACAGTCGTTTATCTTGACACGCTGCGTACATTGACGATTGCACGATGTCTATTCTTGTGGGTGCCTTTAGCCATTTTCGAAAACGTCATTGGATGAAAGTCAGATCACTTTACATACATATCTGAGAACTGGTATATTAAATTACAGGTGGAGGTTTATGTTAATTTTAAAATACTCATTTTAAAGTATTGTAATTCTTGTCACGCAGGATGATTTATAAATATTCTGCCAATTTTCATTAGTAAAAACCAAGTTATTTTAGGCAAATCAATTTCATAGTGACAGATGTCAATTTCGAAAATTTTAAAGAGTCGTAAAACAAAGGCTTGTAATGAGAGGTTTCTTTGTAATTTCAAGTAAAACTGCGAAGAACATTATTTAACAAGGTAGAAAAGATTGGACCCTCATCTTGGTACTTCCAGTTCATTGCAAAAAGTCAGTGATGCCTGGGAGGTAAAAAAACTTCTTGTAATGGCCACCGTTTCTTGTGCCAAGCTTGTCTTCTAAGTGATAAGAGGGGGTAGGTTTCCAAGAGACACACAGACCGAAACGTGAAGCCTGCCACACCTATAAATCTAGGGCCGAATTTACGAAGATACAGATCTTTACTTACATGCTCTATAAAGATTTTCGTGACTTTGGTACAGAGGAATATTTACCGTGACATCTGTCATACGATTTCAAATTCATATCTCGCCCCGGGTCCAGGGCATCTTAAAGCAGAGTAAAACAAGGTGCTCGCTCCCCCCCCCCCCAATTTGTCACCTGTGATTCAGTAACTGTATATTTCGACATTGTGGGCCGGGATAGCGTAGTCGGTATAGCGACTCGCTACGGGCTGGAGGACCCGGGGATCGAATTCTGGTGGTGGCGAACAAAATTTTCCGCCCCGGGGCCCACCCAGCCTCCTGTACAATGGGTACGGGGTCATTCCCGGGGGTAAAGCGGCCGGGGCGTGGCGTTAACCACCCACTCCATCTAGCGCCGAGATTAAAGAAAAAGTACAGCTATACCTCTACTCCCCCCCCCCCTGGTCTTCAGGGCTTGTTCTAGGGTGAACTTTGCCTTTATCTTTACTTTTCGACATTAACAACAGTTCCACCTGTTGGTATGAATATGAATCTGCGCGATCAAGTCGCGAAGTGGCAACGTTGGGCCGCAGCTGCTAATGTCATTCATTTCGGAAGACGCTCTCTGTCGTTGGGAAACATCCTTCTTTTCTTCTTTTTCTTCTTCTTCTTTATGCTTCACGGCTCTCACGGCAATCAGTGGCCAACTGGCTCCACAGTGTCGTAACGACAGTGACCAGTCCTGGACCACAAACGCAACTGCGTACCTGTGCTACTAACACGGGGGTTGACAACGTAGCGGTACTCTTCTGCAGAATTTGCATTAGCCTCATGAACGAAAGAGAAATTGGAAGGCACAGTAATGATATTTCGACCAGTTTTGAATCTCACAATGGGCCGAAGTAGTTAGTTTAGTTTTACACACTTCTGCTGCATGGCAGCCTTCTGTTATTCTGAGGGAGGAGCAGATGTTGAGAAAAAGTGTTGATGTAAATATTGTCTAGAAAAGATATGGAACAGCGGAACTGAATTGTTAGTTTAGGGTAGGTTAGTTAAATCAAGTGGGCTGTGAAAGCACAGACAGGCCCATCTGCACTCATGTAAAAATAAGAAAGAAATGCAAAAATTTTTTACAGGAATAATCCTTTGGAATTTAAAAACACAGGTCTACAGGAGATATTGGGAGAATAGGCTGTGAAATATACAGGTTGTATGACACTGGCACAGGGTATATTAGCGGCACTGTTGAGCTGCATGGGGAGGGATCATATTGAGAAGCTGGTAGCCCTTCAAGAGATCACCGCCACTGGTCTTACCCTGACCCACATCAATCCAAACGCAAGGACAGGTTGGCCTGCTGTGGGTCACGTCTTTCTTTCTTTTTTTTTCTTTTTTTTTTAAGCTTTCCTAAAGTTGTGCCAGTCTGACATTTTACAATTGTCTCTGGAACCCGCCCAGAGCCTTTTCCTTCAACGCTTACTTTCAAATTGCTACCACAGCTGTTTAAGACACAATGGCTACTATACATGGACCTACCATCTTTTTCCATATCCAAAATATGCATTTACTCACGCATCAAATTTGTGTTTCATGTGACTTTTACAATAAACAGCGACTGTTTCCCCGAATAGCATTAACCGGCTGGCTTTCTAATAAAGACGCGCTTTGTTTTGTGTGAGGTAGAAACTAAATCGATAAATTTCATGCTTCATGGGCTTACACATAAGTCTAGATTCGTAAATTGACACAAAGAATATATCTTGTTTGAAAGTCAAATTTACCTTAAGAGTGGTGCAGAAGGTGAGACAGTCGGGCTCTGACACCGACATGGAGATAGGCTAGCCGCGAGCTACTATCGTCTGATAATCCCACTGAGGTCAGAAACCATATTTATTCCCCTTTGAACCATGAGCAAGGCGCCAATCATGATCAACAGATACGTTATTCTTACTTCTGAGGTGTATATGTTTTTAAATATCCTCCCCGTATCGCCCTCTGGCACTGGTGTAAGTCACTCAGCACGTACATTTCAAAGAGCGGCGCTGCCTGCTTCAAGACAGCTGACATCAAAGCTCCGCGTCACTTTTAATTCTCATCGAATAAATAACGGATCGTTTAAAAAGTGTTTTGTGCCGTGATATATGGTGGCACCAAGGTACGATGGTCTGTCGGCAACCCTCTGCGCACTTTCAGACTGTCTCCATCGAGCAGTTTTCACCAAGAAGCTGATAGTCGCTCAGCTAGTCAGAAAATTTCTTGACGTCTATGAACTCCAGAGTCACATGTTTTTTTTTTTACTTAGCAGCAAATCGTAATAGCGTGGCCCTACAGTTAAAATACACTGATTGAACTGTTTACTGCAAAAATTGGCAAAGACAGTTTTTAAAATCGGCTTATCTTGTCCTTTGAAGGCAAACATTCCAATTAGGTACATTACATGAAGTCAAGCGTCCTGAGCGTTCTGGTAGATAATGAACCTCGAGTTTCCATAACAATAATTTCTTGATCAACTTAGCAACAAACGGCTCAATGGAATTTCTTGACCATAGTGATAGCAGAGCTGTTTGTCATCTTTAAGTCTACAGAGAGTAAATTTTTGTGTTTTGTGAGAAGATTTAGATTTTGGAAAGGAAATTTATTCAAATAAAACGTAGGGCTAAAGGTCTTAGTCCTGTAGAGATGCAAGCTGCTGGCGGGCTCAAGTTTACAAATATGTGGCTTTACGAAGCAGAAACTTGTGTTTAAGACGTGCATTGAACCATAACACCGCATGACGTGTAGGCGAATCGTCGACATGACTTGACGTGGGGCTTTGTGGTTGATAGCGTTCGGATTTGCATAGGCTTGTGTTGCGTTAGACCTACTCGTACATCCCTGATATATTCATCTTAATTCTGTTTGTGTACAGCAAATAGCACTGTAGCCAGTATTTAAGTTTAAAACTGTTGATTTACTGTGTATTTATCCACAGAAAACAAATTTACACTTTAATCGTAGATGAAGGTAAGATGGTTACTATTTTCAGAGAGACTCACAAGGCCGTGGGAGGGGAAAAAGAGACGTTGTGGTCTTTCTCATGATCATATCCCGGAACAACTGAAGAATATCGCTAAAACCCCCGGGTCTAAGATAATCAGAAATTTGACGCAGATGTGAATTCTAATCGTAATAAAGATGGATTAAACTAATCAAATCACTCCTACAGATAGACGGCAAATTTAACCCTTTGGCCCTGGAGATGGACATTTAAATTTCAGCACACTATTTATGTAAAATATGAATATTTTATGAACCTAAAAAAAGGTAACATTGTGAAATACACGACATTTTGTAGAGGAATAAACGGAGATGGTGCGAGCAAGTCTAAAAAATCATTCAATATATTGTTGACTAAATATAAAAGAAGTGTTCTGTGGAGAGAAGCGGTACGACTGTCCTATATATCGGATGCGTGGTGCCTAAAGGTTAGTCCCTTCAAGCACTACGGTAACTAAGTACACAACCGCATTTGCCATTAAAGATATGTACATTTCGCTCACACACATTAGGCCTGTATTTTTGTGTTTCGTATCATTCTCACATTAAACACTGATTCTTTCTCTACACGCCATTAACTGGTTGGTCTTTATTATGTAGCAACGGTGTCTATTGGGAGGAAGGCGCTTTATTTTTACATGTTATTCACATAAATTTCAAACTCTGAAAGAGTTAGGATTCGAACCCGCGCGGCTGTGCAGCTGCGTTTATGAAGGCATACTTGCTGTGTGAATGTTTACTCCAGGCTCTGCATCCTTACCGGACTGTTTTTGTGCCTGCAGGGAAATTTTATCCTCTGTGTGTCCTACCCGTAATGGGGGTCTGTTTTTGTCTACCTTCCGACTACAAATAAATAAACACACAGTCGCTTGCATCTCCCCTCCGGAGAGAAGCTGCTGACTTTGTTATTTACTGGGATCTTCGTGGGATTTTTCACGGAAGGCTTCAAGCGTCCACACAAAAAGAGGACAAATTTAACCCAATCCCGAGAACAGCGTGATTGTAACAGGGTAATTTTGTGAGTGCCATCTCTTGGGATACGTTCACTTTGAAGATCGAGAATGGATCGTAAGTTGCTGGACCTGAATATTCCACGTGGTGAAAGTTACAACGCAGTGTACAGCTCAGGCAGTTAGTTGCCGGCCTGCCGCGGCGGATGATGTGTTCGAAACCAGACCAGTGCACGCGAGATTTGTGGCGGACACAGCGGTACCGGGGAAAGTTCTTTCTGCGAGTACCTCAGTTTTCCCTTGTCAGCACCATCCTGCCAACGCCTAACATTCATCCTTTCGTCTATCACCGACGCTGTATTTTGACAGCAGTTGAGAGCGTCGCTTAAAAACACAGAAAAGACACCCTATAGTTAGCTGAGTACCACTGCTTGCTAGAAACATACTTCTTCTATCATTTGCCCTGATAATGAAATGAAAGTGGATGTGAGTGTGTACGTGTATGCTGCATTTAGACAGTGAGGGGCTCCTGTGGAGAAGGAAAATTTTTCGTCACCAGGTCGAGTAAGTACCAGCGCCTCAAAATCCTCTACTAATGGATTTATTTTGAAGGATAGACCAGGTGCTGGAAGAGCGCAGCCAAGGTAATGACTAGGCTACGGTTTGAACGGTATTGTTTTTAAATCACGACAAGGGCAAGAGATTTATTTCTTCTCTAAAATGTCCAGCTCTGCGGTCCGCCTGGCCTCCTATTCGATGGGTACCGGGGACTGTTTTCTAGAAATAAGGCAATATGGGTGATAGGCTGACCACTTGCCTCCATCTAGGGCCGAAGTTAAGAACGAGTGCAGCTTATCTCCACTTCTCTTATATTCCTCCTCGCCTTGTATATGGACCAGTTCCCCCCCTTAAACACAGACTTGTCGATTTTGACGAATTTCAAATGCAATTTACGGTTCTTTAGAATCTCTCTTCAGTAGGTTGGGGAAGAGAGGGAATCAGACATGTAAACGAAATTCTGGGCGGGATATTCCAAGGCAGGAGAACAGCTACTTGCGAGGCACAGACTTAGAATAATATTACAATAGATCTTAAGGATAGTAAAATGTGTAGGTGTAACATGATCTCATCTAATACTCGCGTGGTGTTGTGCACACGGCAATGAAAATTGCGGCCTTTTGAAGCGTGACGCCGTGTAGTTTATTACATGGGTACCACATTTTTAAAGGAACCTGTTTTTTCCTTTGAGATTAAGCCTCGCCGAAAAGTTTGTTACTTGAGACTGTATGGGGTAGGATAAGAAGTGAGGCAACGGGAGACAGCGACCTATGAGCGGCCACTTAGTTCTGGCAATCAAGGAAATGAAAACTGGTGAGGAAAATTCAGGAGCAAGATGGGGTGGTATATTGTCACTGATGGTAGAGGCTTGAAGTTCTCCCAATATTTTGGTACTTACCAACCAAAGTACACGCTGTCACATCCTCATATTCAACACCATCAAAATCTCAGATGATGCGTTAATGAACCGTTATAGTCAATAAAGATACTTAATTTCTTAATCAGCCGAATGTGTGCAGTGTGCAGTGCTCAAGAATGACCCGTTAGCCTGTTGTGGAATTACGTCTTTGCCGGCTGATTCAAACTGAAGATGCAATGGCAGATCTGTCATTCTCAGACGTGCTGTAATATATTGGCTGTCCCGGCGAGAGAGCGTACAAAATCACTGATCTGAACTTTGCTAACAAGAGCGGACATTGTTGCAAGAGAAGTAACAAGAGCGTACATTGTTGGGAGAAGAGTGCTTGTAATACGGCAGAGCGGTCTTGTCAGACGTAACGGAAAGTTGTCACTCCATTAACCTGATAGCATCATCAATACACCGCACTGTGTGGTGTGAGATCTTCTGCGCATGGCTGTAAGACCACTTGTATAGGCCATATGTAACATTTCTATGCGCTGTCTTCAGTAACGTATAAACTAAACGCTTAATATGGAGGTCGTTTAGGCCACTTCCTAGTCTTACTGCAGGTAACTTCTGCCTTGAAGATACAGGCAGTACGTTCGTCTGAAAATGCCAGTAACAACCTACTAAATGGCGAAGACAGGAATGGAAAACTTTCACCACTGTGATGATCTCGTATTCCGCATAAGACTGAATTCGTTGAAAGTGGCGAAAGGTCGGGTCCAGCGGTGATCTTTCGTGAAAAGGCCAGGCGTCTTATAGGTTGCGCTCCCCAATATAGAACTGCTTGATGAATTTAGTACAGGAATTTGTGCAGAAAAAATTTCTTTATTCTTGATTTATGTAATGATGCTGTCTGTGACCGTTAATTATGGAGTCGAGGGACGTGATGGTAACAGAACTTTAAAGGACGTGGCAGGAAGCAGGCATACACCGAAAGGGCAGGGGCTACCGGGCTGCAGCCCTCTCTCAAGTCGATATAAAATTCGGATTTTGCAGGAAGATTAGGTTTTGTGGTTTCAATTGTGTGAGTCATGTAACATATATTTATCTGTAAGCACAGTCTTAGTGTTACGTTAGAGTTATGTTTACTTATGACATGATTTTTATAGCATCAATTTTAAAATAAAACATAAATTATAAGGTCAGCCACCCCCACTAACGAAAAATTCTGTGTGCGCACCTGGAAAGAGCTGATTGTGGCTTCGTGGCGACCGCCTATGCTTAGTGTGACTGGGGAAAACACAAAAAGCTCGGAATATCCGATTTTTGGGAGACATTTGAATTCGAAACCACCAGAATACGAATATTCAGGGTTCAAATCCCAAAGAGGACACCGCCATCCCTTTCATGGTATGAATCAACTGATCGGAAGAGCCCAGACACGATCTTTACCAGTATTACGGTGATATCTGGTATTAAAAAAAAAACTGACCTGCTAGACGTGACCTCCACCGTTCCAATCGCCCTCCATTCTCCACACGCTGAAGGCGTAGCTCAACCTCTCGTGGGCCATGTACGTGCATGATGACGTCACAGCCGAGGCACTCATGAGGGCCAGTCGGGTGCTGGGACTACAGGGGCCCGGGGTTTTCATGTCTGCGCCTGGCACACAAAGACGTCCACTTAAACCTTGCACTTTCAAAAACAATAGCGACATAGAGAAAGTTGAAAGTCGATCATTTCAAAGTCCAAGTCTGTGACTGTCCATCTTGGTGTTTGTAATTTATTTATCGACGCTGTCAGTGGCCCATAAAGTGTTCAGTGGTTGACAGATAGTGAATAATGAATTGGAAAGGATGCGGAAGGAAGTGGTCGTGGTGGCATAATTTAAGTTACTACATCTACATGTGCTTGGAGGAGTCTTTGTTTCGAGTCCCTCTTGGGACTCATGACACTGTATAAATCTCAAGTTAGAGAGAGGCATGAATATATATATATATATATATATATATATACATATATATATATAAAAACACACACACACGTACATACATACAGGTGTGCTGATAATTCCTTAGCCCGACCAGGAAGGAAACAAGCTACATTCCCTGCACTTTATTGAACTTGGAGGTTCATTACCACATTCACAACAGTCCACCATCTGTCCCTACCCTAGCCAATTTAATCCATTCCTCTGCCCATCACACATTTGACAGGCGCAGCTTGTTTCCTTCCTGGTCGGACTAAGGACTTATCAGCACCCCGGTATATATATATATATATATGTGTGTGTGTGTGTGTGTGTGTGTGATGGGACTTCCTCTCTGACGAGAGGGCGGTCATGTCCTTTGTCAGATGTCTCAGTCCTATGAATTACACTCAAATTTTGCATGTATTCAGATTACTATTTATATAACCTTTACAGTTTTACATGCGTGCAGTCTACGTGTCTACGTAACGGCTGTGATTGCACATGTATACGGTAGACATATTTACACAACATTTTATAATATATAGGCATCAACCCCAAAACCGCTGAACCGACTTTCACGAAATTCAACACTGGACAATTTCAATGTAACTTGCCAATACATGGTAAATTTAATTAAATTGGGGCAAGAATAACAACCGTTTTATTTAAAGTAGTAGAGGCATCTTTGGGCACGTGTCGAGAGCAAACCATTTTGTGTTTATGGGAACCAAAAACGTTTCCAACAAACATTGTGGAGAAAAATGAGGTAAACACTTTCCTTTTCCGTACGTCTTACGACTTTCTAGTATATTAGTCAAAGGGAGCCAACGTGCCAGAATTATTATGCCTTACGTATATGGCCTGAGTTGTTATGGTACACGTCGCAGTTCCTGTATGATGGTGTAAAGAAGACTGGAGCTTGATGATTAAAACTTTTCTATACAGCCTGTTAACCCGAGCAGCAAATTATGACGGTAGATTTGTACATTTTATAGTACAGGACAAGGAACCCTGCCCTTTAAGGATTACTGTTTTCTAGGAAGTGACGCCGTGTAGCCTGGTAGGATACAGACTGCGTCCATCCGCAGGATACAGATCACCTCTAATCTGGAAATGGAGATATTACATACACCTGAAATGTCGCTAAATTTATACCAGGTACTATGGAGTCACATTCCATGTGAGAGTAATCTTCACAGTCACCTCACCAAGAACCAAAAATCTCTCGTTTCCCTTCAGTAAATTGCACGATTCTTACTTCGCATATAACGCTTTGAAGCCTAGTTGTTAGTGCGCGAACCACCACGTTTAAAAATGAGAATCCTGCATTTCGCTCACACTTTGTATTATCTATGTATTGTGTATGGTTCTTATATTAAAGAGCCTTTTTTTCCCGCATAGCGCATTAACACAGGAGGGTCTCGGGTGCCAGGTCGCCCAAGCGACTAAATTTTGTGCGGTGGCGCCTAAATTAGTAGATCTTCAGTGTGGAACTTGTGTCATCTCACCCTTCTGCCAACTAAAATTTTGAGGTGGCTCCTAGATTTTTGTAAAATGTTTGGGCCATGCGTTAACGGATTGGTCTTTCTAATGGCAGCACACTCTTTTGTGTGTGAGGTTCGAACTGAACGTGTGATGTACATTGACGTTAAACTTAAAAAGGTTATAGGTCTATTTTGAGACTCTGTACTTCCTTCTAGTTATTTTAAAGTCAATAAGCCAAAAGATTTAAACATTAGTAAGATATAAGCTTTGCTCGGTAGCCGGCACTTGCCTTCTATATCGATATAAAATACGTACAGGTTAAGACTTCAATTTAATGTTTGATCATGGAGATGATAGTTTCGCCACGATTTTATATTTTGGTAGTGTATATAATAATCGTGTTTATAGGACTGCAATTTTGTATTAGGTTTTGATTTTATATCAGATATTGTAATTACAAAGACCAATCGTTTGATGCTGTTTAGGGAAATAATCCTTGTTTATTATGGGAATCATATGAAACACATAAATGCACTACGTGGGTAAAATGCAAAATTTTGTAATGTTAGCAGCAGCACAGTGCTTAAGGCGCTGTGCTACAAATCGGAAGGTCGCAGGTTCGATTCCAGATAGTGTCGTTGGAATTTTTCATTGACATAATCCTTCCGATCGCACTATGGCCCTGGGGTCGACAGAAATGAGTATTAGGAGTATTTTCTGGGGGTAAAAAGCGGACGATGCGTAAGGCTGGCAACCTTACCACCTTCCTGGGCCATTGTCACGTAATCTGGGAACCTTAACTTCCTGGAACACTCTGGGCACCTCGGGCCTGTAATGGGACTGATTTACTTAAAAAAAAAAGAAAAGGAGGGACAGAACGTCAGCGCCGAGTTTTATTTCGTTCAAAAATAACTATATAACATATTTAACTCCATTACAGATATCACTCGGTATGGTGAATAGACAAGAGGTTTGACAACAGAGGGTTCGTGACTCTGTTACCAGCAGAGAAATGAGATTGCCAGTTCAGTGTGTTCAAAATGCTGGTAACCACATCCGATTTCGTTAATATCTTACTGTTATCCCCCCCCCCCCCCAATCCCCCCCTCCCCCTTCCCCAAACCCCCCCCTTCCTTTAAGTCTTCCCACCGAAAATTTTTGTTTCCCTTCCCCCTCCTGGGTCTAACCTTT
>Ga0123357_10011813_pt1 | contig 11222 bp, 10 predicted proteins | sample TergutEmb28metaG_FD_89873 | JGI IMG/M metagenome (GOLD analysis project Ga0123357, IMG submission 89873) | Embiratermes neotenicus P4 segment gut microbial communities from Petit-Saut dam, French Guiana - Emb289 P4 | ecosystem: Host-associated > Arthropoda: Insects > Digestive system > Gut ... | reverse complement strand
TATGTACTGTGTGTAAACACAAAATTAGAGCCCTGCACTCATGTGTACTGTGTGTAAACGCAAAATTATAGCCCTGCATTCATGTATACTGTGAGTAAACACAAAATTATAGCCCTGCATTCATATATACTGTGTGTAAACACAAAACTATAGCCCTGCATTCATGTGTACTGTGTGTAAACGCAAAATTATAGCCCCGCATTCATGTGTACTTTGTGTAAACGCAAAACTATAGCCCTACATTCATGTGTACTGTGAATAAACACAAAATTATAGCCCCGCATTCATATGTACTGTGTGTAAACACAAAATTATAGACCTGCATTCATGTGTACTGTATGTAAACACAAAATTATAGCCCTGCATTCATGTGTACTGTGAGTAAACACAAAATTATAGCCCTGCATTCATGTGTACTGTGAGTAAACACAAAATTATAGCCCTGCATTCATATGTACTGTGTGTAAACACAAAACTATAGCCCTGCATTCATGTGTACTGTGAGTAAACACAAAATTATAGCCCTGCATTCAGGTGTACTGTATGTAAACACAAAATTATAGCCCTGCATTCATATGCACTGTGTGTAAACAAAAAATTATAGCCCTGCATTCATGTGTACTGTATGTACACACAAAATTATAGCCCTGCATTCATGTGTACTGTATGTAAACACAAAATTATAGCCCTACATTCATGTGTACTGTGATTAAACACAAAATTATAGCCCTGCATTCATGTGTACTGTGTGTAAACGCAAAATTATAGCCCTGCATTCATGTGTACTGTGAGTAAACACAAAATTATAGCCCTGCATTCATGTGTACTGTGAGTAAACACAGCCCTGCATTCATGTGTAGTGTGAGTAAACGACAAAACTATAGCCCTGCATTCATGTTTACTGTGTGTAAACACAAAATTATAGCCATGCATTCATGTGTACTATGTGTAAACACAAAATTATAGCTCTGCATTCATGTTTACTATGAGTAAACTCAAAATTATAGCCCTGCATTCATGTGTATTGTTAGTAAACACAAAATTATAGCCCTGCATTCATGTGTACTGTGTGTAAATGCAAAATTGTAGCCCTGCATTCACGTGTACTGTGCATAAACACAAAATTATAGCCCTGCATTCATGTGTACTGTGCGTAAACACAAAACTATAGCCCTGCATTCATGTGTACTGTGCGTAAACAAAAATTATAGCCCTGCATTCATGTGTATTGTGAGTAAACACAAAATTATAGCCCTGCATTCATGTGTATTATGAGTAAACACAAAACTATAGCCCTGCATTCATGTGTACTGTGTAAACACAAAATTATAGCCCTGCTTTCATGTGTACTGTGTGTAAACACAAAATTAGAGCCCTGCACTCATGTGTACTGTGTGTAAACGCAAAATTATAGCCCTGCATTCATGTGTACTGTGAGTAAACACAAAATTATAGCCCTGCATTCACGTGTATTGTGAGTAAACACAAAATTATAGCCCTGCATTCATGTGTACTGTGTGTAAAAGCAAAATTGTAGCCCTGCATGCATGTGTACTGTGAGTAAACACAAAATTATAGCCCTGCATTCATGTGTACTGTGCATAAACACAAAATTATAGCCCTACATTCATGTGTACTGTATGTAAACACAAAATTATAGCCCTGCATTCATGTGTACTGTGAGTAAACACAAAATTATAGCCCTGTATTCATGTGTACTGAGCATAAACACTAAATTATAGCCCTGCATTCAAGTGTACTGTGACTAAACACAAAATTATAGCCCTGCAATCATGTGTACTGTGATTAAACACAAAATTATAGCCCTGCATTCATGTGTACTGAGCATAAACACTAAATTATAGCCCTGCATTCATGTGTACTGTGATTAAACACAAAATTATAGCCCTGCATTCATGTGTACTGAGCATAAACACTAAATTATAGCCCTGCATTCATGTGTATTGTGAGTAAACACAAAATTATAGCCCTGCATTCATGTGTAGTCTGCATAAACACAAAATTCTGGAACTGAAAAAGACATCAGAAGCACAAAGTACAGAGGCAAAAAGAAAAACAATGTTGATGCCATGCCTTATCTCCATAACTGTACCACAGCTACGAGAAACTGCCCTACATCATCTGCAAGTATAGCACTGACTAGCTGAAAAATCACCCTATAAGACAGAAGCAAATCAGGATAATCAGCCATGCAGCTCAGATTAGCACCATGCTAGCCCAGATTAGCACAATACTAATGTGTGACCCAGTTTGCTTACTGTTTCAACTGGTAAGGCGGCTAAGCATACACACGTGTGCATATGTGGACATGCATAAAATATTAAAGTAAGGAAACCAAGATCAGTGAGCACTATGCCTAACTACCTCAGCATTGCGCCCAACATCCTGATCAGTGGCTTTCAGAGTGACAACTGTGGATCCAACAGAAACAGATTCCCGGACTGATGCATCATATTCACCAGCCTCGAACACTGGAGCATGGTCATTTGCATCAAGAACATTGATCTGTAATGTTGTAGTGCCACTCCTTGGTGGAAACGAGTCATCAACAGCAGTGACACGAAAGTAATGCAGCCCAACAAGCTCCCGATCAAGGCTGGTAAGCGTAGTGACAACACCGGTACTGCTGTCGATGGAGAACATCCCTGCAACGACAATGAAATTAACATACTTAGAAAATCTTACATTCTATTCCCTTATACTGATTCATTATTACAACGGTACCTGACATAGCATGTTTTAAATAATAACCATCACAGTACCACAATGGTAAAACAGTACACTCTTTATCAATACTGTTTCATGTTGCAGTCCATTACACCATTATCTGAGGTAACATTACGTGTGTGTTGAAAACATTTATAAGACATCAGTTTACATTCTATATTAAAAATGTTTTCAATTGAGATAAATTCTAGTCACTGACAAAGAGATAAAAATTTACAAAATAAAATGCGTAAGAAAGTTATGCTCATTCTTCCAGTAACAAATTTAAATGGTGCAGTCCATTTAATAAACCTTCTACTTGTTCTTTTTCCAACTCAAGTATTGGATACAACAAGCACGTTGTTGTAAGTCCCTTCACTATTTTTGTTCACGATTTCATGCATTTCCCTAAGTGAGCTTGAGAATCTCTCTCTCAAGGAATATGCGTGTTGTGTACCTTCGGGAAATTAAACAACACTCAGATTTCATGCACATATAACATATGTATTGCAAATGGCACCACGAGTTCATTCTTTGGATCATTAATTGTTAAAATTGAGAGTGAAATATTACATGTTCAATCTGATGGTCTTAAAAATACACAACACTTCAAGCACAAATAAATTAACAATTAATTATATGCACACATCAAACAAAACACCTCAGCTTATAAATGACTGTTTTGCCACCTCTCAATATGTGTTTGCCGCAGCACAACCCAGACACATTTCCTTCCTTCCTTCCTTCCTTCCTTCCTCCCTCCCTTCCTTTCTCCCTTCCTTCTTGCTTGAAAAAGAAACTTTCTTTTCTACTGAAATTTCTGGAAGCTGCCCCTTCTATCTACAACTTTTCTGGCTCTTCCCTCTCTAAGTTCTACAGACCAAGTTTGTGCACTATTCACCTGAATGTCATTGGATTGAGAATACAGAGTTCTCTTTTTCTCTCCTTAGATGTACACATAAGCTACATGGGTGGGGAGGAGCAACCGCTCCATGCACTGTCAAATAATGTGGCCTCTATGCAGACCACAAACGAAATACCTCAGGTCTCAAACCCATAGCGATCTGTTACACTGTGATATTCAGAAGCTTTTAAAACTGACCTTGCCATTTCATTCTGGGTCTATTTTACTACTCTCTGTCCCATGAGATTACATAAGGAAGCTGACTTGCATATTGTTTACATGCCATTCCAAATTCACTACAGGTTGCTTTAGAGCACAGTTGACCTAAGCCTACACACTAAATTCTTACTGAAATCTCATTCTTTAATAGCATCTCACCTTGAGAGCGTGAATCTAAGAGCGATGACATGGAATAGCTAACCAGAGAGTTTTCAGGATCTCTGGCCTTCACTGTGGTAACCAAGGTACCAGGAGGTCGCTCTTCCATCACAGAGGCCACATATAAAGTCTGTTCGAAGTAAGGCGACTGGTTCCTGAGTTCTCTCCGCACTCTGGAAGGGGAATTACAAATCAGTAGTTGAAAATACCAGACACCAATAAAGTCAGTCAGTACTTCATATGACTGGACACATACAGACGGTACATTATACAAAACAGTAATATAATTCCACATGACACTTGCACATTTTAGGGTGCTCATTTATTATTGTGACTATCCATAAATGAAAATAAACTTTGACGCCACTTCTGGTTTACCAGATTTGATGTAACACACACTGAGCTATCAGCAGCAGCAGTATATTCCAAACATTTTCAGCATTGTATACACCACGTTTTGCTGTGTGGCACACCAGTGTACATTCTGTTTGTATTTTATTTCCATCTTTCAATTGTGGGTTTCTGCCACTGATAACAATGCTCCTCTTGCAGATGTCCATACTGGATGATAATTACCACAGCTATGATTTACATCCTCTGTGTACAGAGTTGGTTGTATGGCCAAATATTTACTAGTCTTTATTTCAGGCAGATGTGTACGGTACATACCTGTGAGCTATGTCTGTATCATTTAGGTCCTGCTGATGATAAACAAGTTTCAGGCGGTGTTCTGTGTTAGAAACTACACCAGACATAGCAGGCTTCCTCACGTTGCTGTTTACATTTGTGTTGCAATAAAATTCCAACAAAACAGTGACCTAAAACAAATAATACATCATCTATCAGCAGACATTTCAAATGCATTTGCAAATCATTCAATCCTTCTTACAACAGTCTTTTGTGATCCTAATATCTTATTAGGGCACAACAAACATTACTTTTTATCACTAATTCCACACTTTTATATTAAACAGACATACAAATCACTTCTTACTTCATAATTTTTGTGACCTTCGGTACTTCCGCTAATTGTTTGGTATTGAACACCTTTATAATGGCCCAGCTGGGCCAAAACACATTGGAGTTACAATAAAATCACTGGGTCATGCCAATCTCAGTGTACAGTGTCCGTACAATGTAGATGGCACAACCACAATACTACAACACGGATTCATAAATTTAAAAAATGACAAACTGCACAAATAACTGTAATGAATTCCATAGGCAATACACTTTGAGAGTGTGGAAGCTGGACACTAGACAAGGTCAGAGGCAGGCCAAATGAACATGAGCTAATTTGGTGCCGACCGGTTCTATACAGCTTTGTCTATTTTCAACACAGTCCCAGACCTACTGCATATAGTCCATGTTTCTAAACTGCGCTGATGACCTGCTGTGACTACAGCTGTACACAGTACAGTCTGGATTTTTTTTTGGGCACTATTATGGTTTTGACTGACACACCAATATACATTTTGGACATTCTCTCATCATCTAACTCAGATTACTGTTTTCTGCACTGTGACATAATACACGTAGTCAACATTTCACAGCATCACATCCCATAACGCAATTTCTGAAGTATGTCATTTAATGGTGGTATCAATTGCTGAGATTTTATATGGTCCGTGGTAGATAAATGAATCAGAATAGAGTACTGGTGGATTGAGACAGACTGAGAAAAACCAAAATACTCAGACATAAACCTGTACCAGTGCCATTTTGTGCAACAGAAATCTCACATTGACCAGTAGGGGATCAAATCTGTGCTTCCATGATAAGAGGCCTGCGAAATGCTATGTGAGCCATGGCACAACCTCACCCAGAAGAGATAATCTCAATACAGTGAAAACCTGAAAAACTTATGTGTATCTGCACAACTGGAATGTTCCTCCATTCTTCATGACATTCCTTCAAGGCTCTAGATAATGTACCTTCCAAAGGGGTTCAACAATGCATTGATCTGCAGAGGACACCAAATCCCCAGCTGTTGTTTCTATCCTGAATCTCGGATCACTGACATCTACATAGCGGACATGGCACTGCTGTAGAACAGTTAAAGGTAGGAAAGCTGCAATGCTGTTTATAAACTGACTCTTCCTTAGACAAATTTGTCTCCATTCTTCGCTTCCTGGGAACGCAAATGATGCAAATGTTTCACTGATCCACCTGAAACAGAGGCGAAGTTATAATGTATCAATACAACAGACAGTCACCTAGGAAGTCCTGACCAAAGAAATAAAGTCTATATCAGCAGTCGCAATCTCAGAAAATATGCAGGCCAAACTGATAGTTTGGAAAACTAAGGTGAGCTGCAGACCATGTCAAACTGTATAGAGGGTACGTAATGTCAATAGAAATAAACACACTGCTGCAAAGACTTCATACTTTTAATAAGCAAATAAAAATTTTGTATAATTATTGATTTTAAAAAGTATTGAACTTTTATCTCCTTGTGAGTGAATGTTTATGCTAACATCCACAGATGACACACCTTTCAGAGCCTTAAGGACTCCCCTGGTTTACAAATCACACCAAACAACAAACTGGGAATTGCAACCAACAACTAATGGGATAGAATGAAGATATGCCATATTTCATGCACAATAAGAAGAACCAAAATTGTTGAAGGCAGATGTAGGGAAAAAATATTTTATTCATATTTGGAGTCCACTCAGGACATAACACAGAGGAGAGTTTTATACAGTATTTTCTGGGAAATAAAGTGTCGTATGGTCTTCAAAATACTGTAAATTAAACATTGATAGGTAATAGGAGGAACAGATAATCTGCATCTGTATCTAAGACTCCGAGTGGTATGGCTATTAGTATGAATACAGTACCAGTACACAAAGTACAAGGTTATGAACATCATTAAAAGAGTGATAGCAAGTCATATAAAGACCAATTACTAATACAAGAGTGTACAATCACACTTGAAGACACAGAGACATAAGGAGTAGAAAGAATATTATACAGGTGTCCCTTTTATGATGTCCCTGGGCATGGCAGGTGTCATTGAATGTAGGCAGATGCAGGTTCTTTCAGCAATAATGCTCCTGTGTTCAGGGACATTGAAGAGGGATCATGTACGCTTACATTGCCATAAGTACATAATTAATTCCATTGATAATCCCAACAAGCTGTTTAACTGACCAAATTTAAAATAATTTAGCATACAAGATGCATAAATTTATACTGGTAGTGATGAGAAACTAATACAGTATATGTTCATTTATCTGGCACTTTGTTTAGCAGCATGTTTTCTCTAATGACATGATTTTTCATGCAGTACATTGCAATTTACTCCTCTCTATATATAAATTAAATTTTCTGAGCAACATTTAGGTTAATACATTTCTTTTTCATTTCTATTCATTACAGATTGTAATATTTGCAGATGCCACAGTGCAAATGTGCAGTCATTAAAAGGCACCAATAACCAATTTGTGAGTACACCATTGCCACCACCACCACCAGCCCACATTCAAACTGCTGTTGTAAGTCACCATTCTCTCTACTGGCAAAATCAACCAACTGGTAAACCCCGTTCCCCAGCCATGGGGGGTAAACAAACTTTTACTATGTAAGCACTAGTAATGACACTGATCATGACCCCATATAGACCAAAATGTGTCTGTCAAAGAACCTCATGGCTAGACAAAAAAAATTACTTTGTTTTACAAACTATGGTAAGCCTTAGCCTTGTTATATACCTACAAGAATGGCAACACACTGTCAAGCTGAATACAGTTCAAGCACACATACACACACACACACACACACCTCTTAGCCTCAGACACTTTCACATGAACCTTCTCCTCTGAATCAGCCTCCTTCTCACACTGTTTTCCAGTTACAAATATCCTCAATGGCAGGGAATAATAGTCAACTCCACGAGTCTCATTTGAAGTAGAGTCAACATACAGTGTGAAGAGATTTGGATAGAACAGACCATCACATTCCAAATGCCTTTTTAAGATAACGTGACCACTGCTGGAATCAACATGAAGTAATCGATGCACAAAACCAGCACTTCGGTGGGTATTGATCTTGTAATGCCTGCTCCTGCTGACAAAATAATACTTGATTAACTTAAGAAAGGACAACATATGAGGAGCACTCTGCAAGAATTGAGTCATCTATGGGAAAATGCACACAACATACAGCTCTCCAGTGATAGGTACAACCGTTGTGGTCAGAAATTGGTTAGTCCCAGCAGTGTGGGTTGGAAAATGCGTGTTCGTCATGCATACATTTATCCCACAGTGTTCAGTAATCAAATCTCATTTCTTGCCAAAGTGGACATACGTGTTGTTGAAAATAAGCTCCATAAATACGAGTTATGTTGATTAAGGTAATAAGCAGGGGTGCACAAATATTCCTAAAATCTAAGGGCTACCTTAAAATTTTAGGTGCCAGAATGCTGACTTGAAGCAAATTCCATACTGAGAGCCAATAATATTAGGTCCCACTGTACAACATTTGGTCACCACAGTGCCACAGTGCCCAGGATTTATGCACCCCTGTCATGTAAGTTTCTGCACATTCCAAATGATGGCTCAATTTGATACATTTCAGAGATATGCTTAATGGTTTGTGTACTCATAATGGTTCAAATAATTAATAATGTTTGTAGCATTTCAGAAGAGTACATGTTGGTTACTGTAACATTAACCATTAAAGTAAGCTTGTAAAATAGTAAGCATGGGTTATTAAATGTTTGACTTTTTGAAGATTCAGGCAGGACTTCTCTGTACAAATCCATAAAGGAGAGTATTTTGTAAAAGGTAAAGTTTGTTACATCTCATCAAAAAATCCAAGGTCTGATATCACTCAAAAGGGATAGTCAATTAAAACAGTGTGGATCCTGTACTAGTCTATCCCCCTTCTGTATCAGGGTGCTATGCTTTGTTCCCTGCTATCTGGCCTGAGGATGACAATTGTTTACCTTCTGTCTAGACACCATCCTTAGATTTCTCTAGCTTTCTTTCATATGACTAAATTGAGCTACAATGTTCATGTACAATTTAGTACCATTTAGCAGTGACATATTCACCAAAATATTATATATTAACCGTTTGGTGCCGGAATTATTTTTTTTAATTTTATCACACCCTGTATATAAAATGTGAATAATACAGGAACCAAATATGTTAGATTTATGAAACAAACTGCATTTTGAAGAGGAAAAAACGGAGAGTATATACAATGTTTAAAACGTTCAGTACCTGTATTTCTTGAATAAATATATAAAATGCAACATTTAGAGGTTAGCGGTGTGGTACGACCACTATAGTCGACATTAGGCGTCAAAAGGTTAACTAACTGCTACCTATTTACTCTAATATTACCTTCTCAGTCTTCACATACATTAACCAATTCACTTTATTTGTGCACCTGTACATAACATTACACACCTATAAATATCAATGTACTATGGATCATTCACCAAATCATCAGCTCCGAGTGAGCATGGCTAACGGTGTGTTCCACTCCCCTGCCAGTCCACATCATACTGTATGATGGGAACAGCACTACTGTTAGCCATGACTGCCCAGAGCTCATCAGATGATGAACAATCTGCACACACTAGTTCCACCATATATTCCTATGTTAGGAGTGCCACTCAACTCATTACTGAACCTGTCAACAGCCAGATTTTTTAACTGTGTTCAGGTTATTCTGTATCATCAGTTCTTTTTACCTTAGATTCTATTCAAAGAGTGATATATTGGCATCTTGTTGGGTTTTTTTTTTTTTTAGATTTTAAATCTCTATATTTATAAACGATGTTATGTTAGATGTGATGAATACTGAATTATTAGTGTGACATAGTTTACGGAGCAGGACACCATGTGACAAATTAAAGTTATGGTCTGTCCATAAGGTTGCTAGTTACACTAAGGTACACAGTAGGTATCATGTTGTAATATCTGGAACATTGAGATATCTTACAACCCTTTGTTCCCAAAGGTACTGGATATTGCTACTTTTACTGTACTAGACTTGCCAAAGGGTCTCTGCAGTAGGCAACTGTGTAGTGCATTTTAAGGTAGTGCAGTGTGAATGGCTGAAGGGTCTATACATTTCACTACTGTCACTCATTACTAGGGTTTCAAGAGAACACACCACGGTTATTGAAGCAACAAGATGCTGTCTGCAGCATAACCCTGTAGATGTCTGTGCATTGGTGCAGTCCACGTTTTCGCCTTAAAGTGACGAGGAAATGAACATAACAGGTCTATGGGGTGACAGCCAAAAATGTCCAGAAAGAGTAATCTAATTACTTTATTGGCCAAATGTATAATTCAGGAACTTTATTGATTAACTATGTGTGCTGCACAACACAGGAGCAAAGTCGGCTGGAGGATCATCATGTGTATTGTTCATACCTCAGACAATAGACAATGTCCATCTTCAGTGTACAACAAAGGATTAAAGTCTGCAAGATCATCATGTGTATCCATCATACCTCAGACAATGCAGTGTATAATCCCTGCCATGCTTCAAATGTACATGTTTCTTCACTCACCTTCCAAGTCGCGGCAAAGCAGTATTGAACAATACATGACCAGGTGGTTCATCCTCTGTCACAATAATCAGATATGCAAATCCATGGCCAATGAGATTCAGAATAACAACTGCTACTACTATTGTGCAGATGGGAGAAGCTGATGGATACCAGCAAAATGGAGAAAACTGTTTTGATGAGGAATGCATTCTGTTGTGTTAATCTGGACGAATTGCAAGTAAGAAATTATTGGGTAACTATTTTATATCAAGTAACACAGAATCAGCATCACTGGTAGGTAGCTCGGTCTACCTTCCTCTTCTGAAAGGCACCAGAAGTGCACCACAGAATTCTCTGAATGATGCCATCCCTCCCATGCCTGCAAAACAAAACAGGAATGTTACATGACATTACCTCCTGTCAGTCTGTATATGTGCACTACTGGCTGCCTGGTGAACATTTCTCCCTGCATTAATATGAATGTTTGTCCTTCACAAGCATTGCTTAGGAAGGAAGACAAAAGCTGATGCAGTTCATGTTCAGACAACCTGACACAGAAAAACAAAAAAATTAGGCTGTCACAGAAGATTCAAGTCTTGTGGGATGTAGCACTATTTTGTTGGGGGGGGGGGGGGGGGGGTGAGCAAAATAAAACAGGTGTTGTTGCTGGGGGGGGAAGAAAAAAAAAAAAAAAAAATT
>Ga0123357_10011812_pt1 | contig 11223 bp, 6 predicted proteins | sample TergutEmb28metaG_FD_89873 | JGI IMG/M metagenome (GOLD analysis project Ga0123357, IMG submission 89873) | Embiratermes neotenicus P4 segment gut microbial communities from Petit-Saut dam, French Guiana - Emb289 P4 | ecosystem: Host-associated > Arthropoda: Insects > Digestive system > Gut ... | reverse complement strand
TTTTTTTTTTTTTTTTTTTTTTTTTTTTTTTTTTTAAAATTTTTTTTTTTTTTTTTTTTTTTTTTTTTTTTTTTTTTTTTTTTTTTGTGTAGTCTTCTGATGATTTGATTTTGTCTGCAGTAAATGAGCTTCAAGACAAATTGCAAACAATGTGTCTGTGGTACACATTCACGCACTGCTTTTTCAGCAACGAGTGGATGTGACACACTGGATTAGCTTCTGCAGCAACAGATCCACATTCCCAATCGAGGTGAGTGGTGGGTCAAGCAAAGTGGAGCTGTGTGATGACCGCAGGTTGCACATTCTCATCGAGGCTGACTACATGACGGCCACCAGCATCAGGGATGCCAACTACTGTCAAGTAAATCCCACACACATAATTAGTGTGTTTAGAAGCTTCCACATCCTGTTTTATTGTTTGGAGTTTATAGTTTACCATGAAAAGGGTTAGTGCTATGTCTAATGATGTTAGACATTTCTGTACCAGGTGATGATGGTTGTTTGAGTGTTAGGCTAGTATTGATACTGTAGGTCAGGCCTATTCAAGCCATAGCTCATGGGCAACGTGCTGCCTACGACACAGTGTCATGTGGTGTTTATAGATATTTGTAGTGAGAAAATTTCATTTTAACTCTGGCAAAGCTGAGATAGAACACTGAAGAAGTTTTGAAAGCATGGGCTCATGGGCAACGTGCTGCCTGCGACACAGTGTCATGTGGTGTTTATAGATATTTGTAGTGAGAAAATTTCATTTTAACTCTGGCAAAGCTGAGATAGAACACTGAAGAAGTTTTGAAAGCATGTGAACTGTTTATTTGTGGAGATATACTCATATTTAATTTACTTTGTAAAGATGTGCTAAAAACAGCACCAGTCTCACCTAGCTGTTAATTGCATCTTACTGTAAATTTTTCAGATTGTTATCAATTTATATGGTGGCTTGAAAATGTTTGTGGAATCACTTTATTTCTGAGAAATACAAAACAAAACAGTCATTTAAGCTGCAGTTCCTTCAAAGTAGTCCCCATGTGCAACTATGCACATAGCCAGTGACTGTATATTAGTTGAAAACATTCCTGGAAGCCATTTTATGAAAGCTCTTACATTGCATTCTTAATGATGTCACTAGCATCACAAAAGTGCTGTCCCTTCAGTGCTGATTTCAGTCGAGGAAACAGGTAAAAATCAGCTGTAGCCAGGCCAGGATAGTATAGGGGATGCTGCAGTGTTGCCACATTGTTCTTTGCTAAGAAATCCTAGACAGAAACCAACCGATGTGCTGGAGCATTGCCGTGAAGGGGAAATAATCTATTGGTTCTCCATTTTTCGGGGTGTTTCCTTCTGACCGCATCCATAAGGCAACAGAGAATGTCACTGTACATTTCTTTATTCACAGTAGCAATTCCTGTAAATTATACCAGCAAATTTTGGGAACTTTTTGAAGCTGCTGTTTATGTTTTATTGCACGTAATGTATTAAAAAATACACAGATAAACTTATTCTTGTAACTGTTCGTGTACTTAATCATTCTTCGTTCTGTGTACTGAATTTCATGTTGTCCACATGCAGACCAAATTTTGCCAAGTTGCCCACACCACATAAAAGGTTGAACAGGCCTGCTGTAGGAAATGTGTTTAATCAAAGGAAACATAATTATGATTATGAATTGTGAAATTTGGAGTGGTGTAAGGAGGGGAAGAACTGTGCTTGATTAGAGGGTACTACTGCAGCACCTGTGGGCTGGGTAGCTCAGTCGGTATAGCGACTGACTACGGGCTGGATGGTCTGGGATCCAATCCAGGTGGGGGCGAGATTTTCTGCCCATCCAGACCGGCCCTAGGGCCCACCCAGCCTCCTGTAAAATGGGTACTTGGTCTTTCCTGGGGGTAAAGTGCGGCCGGTGCGTGCCACTGACCACTCACCCCGTTCTAGTGCTGTTGTCATGGAAGAGTAGAGCTATACCTCTACCCACACTCTGGACCACACGGGCCTGTAACAGGATCACTTTATCATTTACTGCAGCACCTAGAATGGTGTTATTTAGAATGTTGCATGCAACTGGTTTCCATGAACAACTTCCAGGTGTTTCACCAACACATTTCCTTTGTAGGACAATCAGTGAATATAATTTTGATATTTTTTATATCCCTCCATTCTTGTGCGAAATGGGTGCTGGGTTTACTGTCAGTATAAGTACCAGTAATAAAACTTTTTTTTCCATGGATGTGCATAAGTATATTATTTTTGAAAACAAAATTTTTTTAAAATAGTTTTTAGTTCATTTTTGCACCCATCACATACAATTTTGCTTTCCGGGGTTTCCACAGAAATTCAGTTTAGTTACGAAGCTTCCTCACGCATTAAGAGTTTGAAGTCCACTGGCCTAGAAGAGCTGATAAAAGCCACAAGTATTTTGAACCAAAATTGAGCAGCTGCAGATGCAGCATTAAAATTTGTCACTGATAAAGTCATCAACAGGCTTTTGTAGTGGTAATTATGATGATGATGAAGAAACTTAAAACCCAATATTTCCAGGAAACCATGGTTGGACAGAAACAAGATGAATGGTGAATTATTCATGTTGTATCATTAGTCACTCACCATGGAAACAGGTTTTGTTTCAAAAGTTTTAGGGGTGGGGGTGAGTCCTCTGAAGCTGTGACCTCATATAAAGCCTGTTGTACTAGTCCTGATGATATTTGATATGGAACATTGGTGGAATGATAATTGATGAGAGGAAAAGGAGGTGCACAGACAGAGACCTTCCCATCTGGTACTTTCCTCACCAGAAATCCCACCCTGTCTACTGTCAGATTCAGTCCATGCCTCTGCGGTGAAAGTTTGGCAGCTATGGCACTGTGTCTTACGTTACATAGCACAAATGATGCTTTACATATCTGATTGTTACTAGCACGTGTAAACGCAGCATCTGTTGATGTTACGTCCTTATAGAGACACCACTCTGCCAGTGGTGCATATGAAGTTTATTTATTGTCTTCTGGGATGAGTCTTTGTAGTCTTTATGCATTTATCTGTCACTGAAATTGAAGGGGTTTCATAATATGGAGTGACACACTTAAAAGTGGGGCCTGTGATGTGTCTCTTTTGAATCATTTGGTTTGAAAGCCCACTACATTCAATGCATAGTGTGCAGCAAAAATCCCTGAAGTTATATATACACAGTGGTGCAAAAAGAACACATTTTTTTCAAATAATTGTAACTTTTTTATTTTCAATATAAAAAAAAATTATATTAACACCAAAACAACATGTAATAAATGCAGTTTTGATTACTTACATTGATTACTCAATTACGGAAAATTATATCGGAAAGATGGCGTCCTTCTTGCCATACACACGTCCGGAGCTTCTCCTCAAAGTTCTACATCACATTTACTAACATTTCTTGTGGCGCAGTTGCAGTTTCTTCGCAAATGGAAACTTTCAGATCGTCGACTGTATGAGGTTTTCAAACGTAGACTTTTGATTTCAGGTAACCCCAAAGAAAGAAATCACAGGCAGATTCAAAAACATGCGTTCTTTTTGTGCCACCCTGTATAGCACCAACAGCATGTAAAGTAGCACCAGGCATTTCAGTTCCTGGCTTTTTCAGAAAATGCCCAGAATTTAATTCTGGCACCAAAGGGTTAAGCTGTGGTGTATGTAATTTCAGCATGTTTTTAAAACAGGGGCACTCAGACGTAACCCCTGTCTGCTTAGTCTGTTATTACATCTTGATGTTTGTACTGTGAGTGAATTTTGGAAGCTGTTGTGTGTGTGTGTGTGTGTGTGTGTATGTTTGCAATAACATGGCAACTTAATAAGGGACTCTGCAGGTAGAGGATACTTTCAAGAATGCTATTCTATATAGTTTAGTATCATTATTCAAGCTGTAAGTTCTGGAACCAATGTTTGACATTTTGCAATAATAAGTTGAATTCACATATGGCAGCTGTCCTCTAGAACTAAGAAACTTTATAATTTGTCTTCCCAGATGATAAAAGTTATGTAATTAAAGCTGTCAGATAATTTTAATAATTATGTCAACACAATGTTTGACTCTACTGCTTTTCCCAAGTTTTTTTGTCTGTCATCCCTCCCTTTCAGTGTAATTTGTGTGTTGCATGTGTGTATGTGTGTGTGAATGTCAGTACCCATGTTACAGTTGGAGCAGTTCGGTGTGCTTCGGGTGTGGCGGGCAAGTGACTACTTTGGTCTCATTCTTGAGACTGACGTGGAAAATCTTACACAGTTGGGAAGCAGATTCATGACCAGTAAACTGTCCATTGATGATGGTATGGAGGTTGTCCGTATTGAATGTGAGTAGTCTTCACACAAAGTACGTACTCCATTTGTACGTCTGACAATGACTGTATGATTCTTGTGCATGGAGTTTACTCTGTGGCAACCACTGAATTGGTTGAAAATAGAGATGTGAACTGAAATAATTATGTTGCAAATACAATGGAGTTTTGATGTTCATGTTTAAGTAGGACCAATAAAATTGTCATAAACATCAGAATCCACCTTCACGTTATTAATTCCATGGTGTGAGATTCTATTTCTTATTTATGAAACACACATATGCACATACAGGATACATAACAATACATATTCACGTTTCCTACTACATGCATTGGTGGTTACCCACCATCATCAGGCAGTATACACACCAGTATATTTAAAATATAATAATGTATGATACATTTTTAGTATGTCACCTCCCACACAGAACACTGTATTACATAATGCAGGGACGAGTTCCATTGAAGATTAAGAAAAATCCTGGATGTTTGTATGCCGCTGTGAAAACTACAGTGTATATGAAGCACATAGAATTTTAACTATACACACACACTGTTTTACTGCATTGTACATCATATGAGCACAGCTGCAGAAGTCACTATTATGCAGTGTGCATTATTATTGTAAGTGTACCATATTTTATTATGTTTTAACTATATTAGTTTTTGTACTCCCAGACAATGTCAGGTGGCCACCGAAACATGTAGGAGGGAATAAGAAATTGTACTCTTGTGTATAATGTATGTGCATATGTTTGTTTTATGAAGAAGAAAATCAGAATTCATTTTCAGTGTAAAATGCCTGCATGATTCCAAGAACTTATGAAATACCAATAATAAAAATACACAATAATGATGGAAGTCATGAAAAGCAATATAAAGTTTATTTTTTATAAAATACAAACCCTTGGTTTGTAGAATATATTAAATGACTGAAGGAGAGTTTCGTTCCATGAAGCATGAAAGTGGTAAACCTTTTAATAATGGTAGTGCTTGACGTTGCTGAGAGTGGTCTGCAGAATAGCAAGGGAGAATGGGAAACTGACTTGCCATCCATGTGGTGTCGTCTTGATTTGTTGGTATGAGTCACAAAAGGTCAAAACAGTAGTGATGAAGTGAGTGATCACAAAATGTCAAGACTCTCTTGCACCTTTGCGTCTTGTATTCTAAGATCAGAATTTTTAGATACTTTGACATTTAGATCCATTTTACACTAGAAAGAGACTGGTTTTTGAAGCAGAAATTGCCACATGCTTTGCATTCATCAGTAAAAAATTAAGATACTGTAATGGTTATGTGCTTCAGGTGTGTAGGTTGTGACCCCTGGTGTTGAAGTATTGGTGGCCTAGGGCTAAGGGACTGAAAGTTTTGAGTTCATGACCAGGTTGATCTAGAACCTTAAACCATTTTTATGTGTGACAGTGTTACAAATTTATGACTATAACAAACACCATGGGTCAGCACCTGCATTAGTGTGCAGGTAGGGTCTGTTAGTGATCAGCATAGGGCAGGAGTAGCCAAGTCTATCTCAAAGATGCCCAGATGGCGTTTTTGTAAATGCAGAGAGGAATTCAGACAACTTCCAGTAGCTGTTTTGAAAATGCTATACAAATCTGTTTGCAGCTGTGTCTGTGGAAGGTCGGCCATGTCTGATGCTAAACTTTGACTCAATTCCTATCACTTGGTCTAACGCAGAGCAAGATGACATGCAGCATCAGCAGGTGCTTAGTCCAGGTATATTGTCATTCTGACTGACCAGTTAACCCTTTGCTACTCATAAAGACATGAGGCAGTGAGCCCTTTAAATTGCCAAACAACTTATAAAGATGTCGCAAACAGTGTGTCGAAGTTTGGAGGAATTTTGTTCACTCGTATCTGGTGTTTTGGTAAGCTGCAGGACCCATGAATGTCAAGGTTTCTTTGTGTAGCCAGAATGGACCCCCCTCCACCTCCTAAACCCCTCCAGAAGCCCTAATTTATATGTTGACACATAGCAAATGTGCAGTTCTTTTAGTGAGTAATGCTGTTTGAGACACAGCTCGCCTTTCTTTATCTCTTGCCCTGCAGTTCATTGTGGGTTGAAATATCAACACTGGCCTATGAAACAAACACTAATTATTGAATAGAAAGGTTGTCAGTGGCATACTGTGCCCATATACTGCAGACAAAACTAATGCTCAAAAATCAGAGATATTCACAAAACTCAATGTTTACAGCTACAGTAGGTCCCACAGACATGCCTCTTGTAGTTCTGGGGTAATCTGTAGGGGTTGTAGGGTAGTAACATGCAGCACACAGCCATCAGTCTACTAAAAACATCTTGGGCACCCTCGATCGTAGCTTTAGATCTGCTTTGCTGTCACTGTAGAAGTTGTTCATATCTCAGTGGCATTAGGTTTCTGCAACTGTGCCCAGTCATACAGAGGAGTCTAAATAAGGCAGACCTTTGTACGTGTTGAGCAATGACCAGGGAAAAAATCAAACTTGAGGAGGAAGCCATCAGTGAAATTCTGGTTACTGAAACTGACTTGATATCAGGTGCTGAGGCTAGCGATGTTGGAGACTATTTTGAGGAATAATAATAATAATAATAATAATAGGAACAACAACAGCAATCTTCAGCATAAATTGAACCACAGGCTGCAACAAGTTTCAGATTACCAACCTGGGGACTGCCTCAAGGAAGGAACACAAATATTCATGCTTTTGTTGGTCCAGCAAAAGGTGTGAAAAATAGTGAGTCTCCACACATCAACAAAGACAGCTTGCCACTGTCTGTGTTGATGTTTTTCACAGAATTTTTTCATCTGCTGGTGGAACAGACCAATGTATGCTACCAGCAATACTATAGACAGACAAGCCTGATGTAGCCACGGACTGCCTGACATTACATAGCTGGACGTGATGACTTTTGTTGCCTTAGCCCTACAGATGGGACACGCACTGAAAGACACACTACCTGCCTACTGGTCGAGACTTAGACAGCTACACAGTCCATTTTACGTCCAGACCATGACATGAGACAGATTTTTACACATACTGCATTTTCTGCATTTTGCAGACAATTCACAGAGACCTGACGAGAGCGAAGAATATGACTGACTATGGAAACTAAGGGCTGTCTCTGACAAACTGAACAAGGCTTATGCTAAATTCTGTAACCCCTCAGAGCATTTGGCAGTGGGCAAGGTAATTGTAAAATTCAAGGGCAAGATTTTCTGCAGGCAGTACATTCCAAAGAAGAGAATATGTTTCAGCATCAAAATTTACAAACTCTATGATGAATCAGGGTATACATATGACATGAGAGTGTACTTGGGTAGAGACTCTCACTCTGCCACTAACGACATGACTGCAACAAACGTAATTGTTAGACATTTGACTTGCAGAGTTGAAGGCTTAGGACACAAAATATTTATGGACAATTTCTTTTCATCCCCAAGACTTTTTTATGACTTAGACAGACATAAAATAAATTAATGAGAGACAGTATGGCTCAACAGAAAAGACATGTCCCATGACTTTGGACCAAAACAACTGAAATTGAAAAGGGATGATGTAAGGGTGAGGATTAGGGGAGGTTTGACCGCATTAAATTGGAAGGACGGACGAGAAGTTTACGTGCTGACTAACATGTACCCACCACCAGCAGAAGAAAATTTTTGTGATGACAGCAACCACCCCATGAAACCTAACATCATGGAACGGTACAACCAGCATGTGGGTTACATCGACAATTCTGATTGTAAGACCAACAGCTATTTGATGAGTTGATGTACCTTTAAGTGGACCACAAAATTGTTTTTCCACCTTCTGGATCTAACAGTACTCAACAGTTGGATACTGTTATCTTCATGTGGAGCTAAATATACCCACCGAGATTTCAGGCTCCTTCTGGTGAGGAATTTGATTGAAGAAGCTGGAAAGAACCAAGATCACCCCACCCCGCGGGATTGGTTGGAAGACCAAGTGCGGGCGCAACAAATGTTGTGCAACTTGAGAGTTACCATAACAAACATTGGTCATTGAAATCGTCCACCAAACTGCGCTGCCATCTCTGTTCTTCTCGCGACCAGCAAAAGGGCACAGTGTATAAATGTGCCAGATGTGATGTGGGTTTGTGCATGGTTCCTTGTTTTGCGGAATATCACACCAGAGTAAATTTGTAAATCACCTTCTTTGTAAATACTGTGTGTCCTGATAAAACAGTGATCCAAGGTGCCACAGACCTGCAGCAACCAGAATTATGTGAGTAATGAACTGTTTACACCACATTTTATATAATGCATGCAATTTGCAGGCCTAAATTTATTATAAAAATAGGTGAACATTTTTTCCCAGATTAACCAATTCATAAGCAGAGTGCAAAATTTTATTTCATTAAATTTCAAGGAAAAATCTGTGAGATATGTTTTTTTTAAGAGTAAGCATTAAAAATTAAAATCCCCAGTTAAAAATCTCGGCAGGCTGCCATTGCGTGGAGGGATTTAATTCTGGCGTTAAAGGGTTAATTGTGTTATTTAATGATATGTAGTTGTACCATGTTCTTTAGAGTAGTAGTAATAGTAGTAATACTGCTGTAGTACTATTCCAGTACACTAGGGTCTCGGTTTGTGATGGTTCGTTTTATGACAATTCACTTTTACGACCCTTGTCGAGTTGGACCGATCACTCGCGTCTTATGGTGCATCACTGTCACAACTCGAGCGTTCTTTCTGTACTTAGTGCACTTCTGGCTCTTTTCCAGTGTGCGTGTGCTTCTTTTTTATTTTAATGCAGTTCTTTTAAGTTGATGTTGATTTTTCCACCCATGACATCCATCAAAAGACAGAAAGAGATCAAAACAGTTGACGTTACATTCTCTCTTGATGTCTTCTGAACCACGGCCTGGGCCTTCTTAAAAAAAGTTATTTGATTGATATTTTTTTCAATTATCTGTGTAATTTTCTATATACCTAATTCATTAAATTAAAATTGTATTTCATAATGTAAAGAAATATTGTAAATTATAAAATTATTTGACTAATTTGTTTGGCCCATGAACACATCTTAATTTAAACCATTTAAATAGTATTCATTTTATGATGATTCGATTTACAACCAAATATTCGAGAATGTAACCCCATCGTAAAATGGGACCCTACTGTATCTGCCTGAATGGATTGAGAATGCCCTCAAAACACCTAGGTCATGATGACTACCCTGGAGGCTTAAATTCAAACCCAAGCCCTCCCAAATACAAAGAAGGAGTGCTGATCACTGAGGTGTGACATTTGGTACACACTGATGCAGATGGCCAGCTTCAGTTTTCATATTATTTTCTCATTTGCAATTCAGCTTTGTTGTTAGCATTCTTCATCTGCAAGTATAAGTGCAAACATTTTAAGTATAAAGTTCTTTAAAAATTGTGTGTCACGTGGGTGTGAGTTTTGATTTAAAAAGTGTACCTTTTTAATTTGTGGTGTGTGTGCTTCCAGTTGCCAAGAGTAGGTGTGGTGTTAATGCTAGATGAGTGTATGTGTATGGAGCATTGGTGGAATGATGCTGACAGGGGAAAACTGAAGTATTCATAGGAAAACCTGCCCCAGTACCATATTGTCCACCAGTTATTCCACATGGACTGGTCTGGGATTAAACCTGGGCCTCCACAGTGAGAGGCTGGCAACTGCCTGAGCCATGGCATGTCTCACAGATGATAGGATGGCAAATTGAAAAGGACATGGAATCAAATTGTCATAGCCTGGTTTAAGGAAATGTGTTGGCATTCAGAGGGACTGAGTAACACCTTGTATATGACAGTCACCATAGCCTGTGGCCTGAGATTCAACCTTCTGTCCTCGGCACTTCCTGACTGGAGGCCATAAACACTTGCTGAGTCTCTGTCACTAAAATTGTGCATGCTTGTGGAATGGGTCAACTTCTCACGAACTGTGACTCTGATGGCATTTATTACTATTACTACTACAACCACCACCACCACCACCACCACCACCACCACCACCACCACAACCAAACTACCATTACCACTACCACTACTACTACTACTATCACAACCACTACCACTACCACTACTACTGCAGTGGAGTTGTCATTTGGCACTAGTCCTTACACTAGTACAAACAAAACAAATAAGAATAAATATACATACATAAATGAAACAATATGAAAACCACAGTACAAACAATACAAAAATAGTAAATACAAGTATACATGTCACCAAAACAACCACACATTACAAGACCTACATATACACACAACCACACATACACATACCCACACAGCCACACATTACAAAACCCACATATACACACACACCCACACATACACATACCCACATGTTACAAAACCCACACATACACACAGCCACACATTACAAAACCCACACATACACATACACACACCCACACATACACATACCCACACATTACAAAACCCACACATACATACAGCCACACATTACAAAACCCACACATACACATACACACACCCACACATACACATACCCACACATTACAAAACCCACATATACACACAGCCACACATTATAAAACCCACACATACACACACCCACACATTACAAAACCCACACATACACATACCCACACATTACAAACACCACATATACACACACCCACACATTAAAAATCCTACACCTACACACACCTACACATTACAAAACTCACACATACACACACACCCACACATTACAAACCCCACACATACACACACACACACACATACACACACCCACACATACACATACCCACACATTATAAAACCCATACATACACACACCCACATATTACAAACCCCACATGTACACACATACACCCACACATTACAAAACCCACACATACACACACACACACACACACACACACCCACACATTACAACCCCCACACATACACACCCACACAT
>Ga0123357_10011810_pt1 | contig 11224 bp, 5 predicted proteins | sample TergutEmb28metaG_FD_89873 | JGI IMG/M metagenome (GOLD analysis project Ga0123357, IMG submission 89873) | Embiratermes neotenicus P4 segment gut microbial communities from Petit-Saut dam, French Guiana - Emb289 P4 | ecosystem: Host-associated > Arthropoda: Insects > Digestive system > Gut ... | reverse complement strand
ATTTCACGGAATCCGAAGGTTCATTACCTCACTCACAAGCGTCCGCCACCTGTCTCTATCCTGGGCCAGCCCAATCCAGTCCATATACCCACATCCCACCTCCGGGAAATCCATCCTAATATTATCCACCCATCTACGCCTAGGTCTCCTCAGTGATTCCTTCCCTCCAGTTTCCCCACCAAGACCCTATACACCCCCCTCTCCTCACCCATATGTGCCACATGCCCAGCCCATCCCATTCTTCTCGATTTTATCACCCGCACAATATTGGGTGAGGAGTACAAATCATTTAGCTCCTCGTTATGCAATCTCCTCCATTCTCCCATTACCTCTTCCCTCCTAGGTCCAAATATTCTCCTCAACACCATGTTCTCAAACACCCTCAGCTTCCTTTCCTCCCACAATGTCAACGACCAAGTTTCACACCCATACAAAACAACAGACAAAATTATAGTTCTATATATCTTGATCTTTAAATTTTTGGATAGCAACCTGGAAGACGAAAGATTCTGCACCGAATGATAGCAAGCATTTCCTGACCTCAATCTGCTCTTAATTTCTTCCGCATTAGAATTTTGATTTCTTAAAGTTGTTCCACCTCGCACACACATAACATTAATTTTCCATTTTTATGCCTTTTTTTTGTGATGAACACAAAGTAAATTAACTTGAAATATTACTGAGTACGTAAGAGTATTCTAATCAAGAACAATGTGATGGGCGGGGCATGCAGCATGTATGCGGGAGAGGAGATGTACATACATTGTTTTCGTGGGGAAACCTCAGGGAACGAGACCACTTGGAAATAGAAGTAGAAGTAGATGGTCAGATAATGTTAAGATATTTATTCAAGAAATCGGTTGGAGAGGGTGGAATGTATTCATCTGACTCAGAATAGGGGCAGGTGGCGTGCTTTTTTGAACGCGGTGATGAACTTTCAGTTTACATAAATGCGGAAAAACTCATTTGCTGAATTTTCAAGAAGGACTGTGCTGAGCGGAGTTAGTTAGTTAGTTAGTTAGTTAGTTACAGTTGTTTCCTTTCGTAATCTCGTGCTGTGGCCATTAATGGAGATAGGAAGTACAAATACTAAGATGTATCAGCGAAATTTATCTAAAGTTAAGCAGGAGTCCCTGTACTTAAAATTGTTGGGAAGCTCTGCGCTTTCACTGATTCTACTGCATAATCCACTCTTCCGTTTAACAACACTGCACACCTAGCATTTGTCTTCGTTTCCTGCTACAAGTATAACAACAAAAAGTAAGAGAAAAGGAAGGCCGTCTGTTTCAAGCTTCCTGCAGAAGGATAAATTATATATATATATATATATATATACTTACAAACATACATAATACATACATACACACATATATAAACAGAAACAAAACGGCGAAATACTAAAGTCCTTAAAACTAGGACATTCCTTCTGTCCTCACTTGGAGGGTTGTTGGGTCGAACTCCATGGTTAACTGCACTGTTCTTGTTGCTGGTTTATGCACAGTCCTTAAAGTACGTTACAGTAAAAATCATAATCACTCAAATGCACAAATATCCACCTATTCCACACTAAATCCCATGCTTATAATGCCAGGCTTTCCACATTTCTTCCCGTGCATACAGTACCAAGAATTTCACATTTTTCCCACACGTACAGTGCCAGACATTCCACGTTTGTTCCCATGTATACAGTGCCACACATTCCACAGTTGTTCCCATGCATACAGTACTGTACCAGACTTTCCACAGTTGTTCCCATGTGTATAGTGTCAGTCTTTCCACAGTTCTTCCCACGCATATAGTGCCAGAATCTCCACAGTTATTCCCATGTGTATAGTGCCAGACTTTCCACAGTTGTTCCCATGTGTATAGTGCCAGATTTTCCACAGTTGTTCCCATGTGTAGTGCCAGACTTTCCACAGCTGTTCCCACGCACATTGTGCCAGACTTTCCACAGTTGTTCCCATGTGTATAGTGCCAGACTTTCCACAGTTGTTCCTATGTGTATAGTGCCAGATATTTCACAGTTGTTCCCTTGTGTATAGTGCCAGACTTTCTACAGTTGTTCCCACGCACATTGTGCCAACCCTTCCGCAGTTGTTCCCTTGAATAAAGCACTCGTTATAATGAACACATTTCCAGCAAGTAGACAATTGCTCCCATGCACAGAGCACCAGGCGTTATACATAGGTCTTGGAGCGAAAATTTCGGGCATTACACAAAATTAGCAACAACACAATTTGTTAAGTGATCACCTTCTCTATTACTAGTGTGTCCCCCTCGCTACCGAACCCGGCATTTCTTTAATAATTCTAACACCAATGAAGATATTGCAACGAAATTTGAACAGGAGTACGTTCGTTGTGTGAGAAATCAAGAGGAATGTGTCTGTAGTGCGCTTAAAATTTTGTTGCAATATCCTCCTTAGTGGTAAAATTATTAAAGAAATGCCGGGTTCGGTAGCGAGTGGGACAAACTGTATTTTCTGATGGTCTTCGAAAAAGCCACAGCTGAGAAATGTAACCCATCGCACAGCTCAGGTAACCGAAGACTTGAGACAGAAAGTGAATTTAGTCGAATTTAACATTCTACGCTTACAACAACAGTGATGTTATATCTCCTTATTCTTAACTTTCGGATATATTCCAGGAATTATCTGTCATACATTATTTAGACTACGTATCGCCTGTTCTTAGTATTACTGACACTGTCAAAATTAAGTTTTATGTCTGTCACATATTTCATAAATTATCTGTCTCAAGTCATTTAAATGTCTCTCCTAAAACAATCGAACACTTGATTCATAACAAACGAAATAACTAACTGAGAACTGTCCTCTTCTGTGTTATTAAGAAATGTGCAGTGGGTCACTACATGCTGCGTAATAAGCCATAAAAGAGAAGTTATGTTCAACTTCGCGGTGGAAGCCTAAAATCTCGCATATTAACTAATGATCTACATAACTAAATAACAAACTCGCTCTCTGTTATCAGAATACAAAGTTCCAGCATTGCTAATATTAGGCCTGCTACCAGATACGATGCACAGCCACTTTGTTCCATATCCCTTTACCACAACCTTCTAAGATAACAGGTACCTTACAAAAATCCAATAAATCACAAGTGTTTCTTTTCATGTACCTTGCAGAAACCTAAAATGCTCCATTTCATATTCATGTCTCTTCACCACTTATTTCCTATCATTTCTCATTCGGCACAGCGTGACATGATACAGAGCCTTAAAACAATGGAATGCGAATTTGACGTTCAGGTGACCGTGCATAGTGAAATATTCTTGTAATAAAACCAACTAGATGCACTAATTTCTCAAATTTATTTTTGGAATAAAACTCTACATGTTTCGGACAGTTCATCTGTCCATCATCAGGAGTTTTCTTCATTTCTCATTCGGCACAAACGTGACATGATACAGAGCCTTAAAACAATGGAATGCGAATTTGACGTTCAGGTGACCGTGCATCGTGAAACATTCTTATAATAAAACCACCTAGATGCACTAATTTCTCAAATTTATTTTTGGAATAAAACTCTACATGTTTCGGACAGTTCCTCTGTCCAACATAAGGAGTTTTTTTTTTTACTGTACACACATCACTGGTATACATCACACAGCTTGCGAGCAGGATCAGGACGGAACTGCAGTACCGTCCTGATCCTGCTTGCAACCTGTCAACAAACCCGTATGACATATACCATTGCTGTGTGTACAGTGAAAAACTCCTGATGATGGACAGAGGAACTGTCCGAAACACGTGACCGTTTTATTCCAAAAATAAATTTGAGAAATTAGTGCATCTAGTTGGTTTTATTGTAAGGATTTTGTTATAAGAATGGAAGGGGACTGTGGCTTTTCGTTCCACAACAATGTGTACTGAGGGCAGATGTATCAGACAATTAAGGGACAGCTTACTTCCGACTATACAATACCATACTTCGATTCGTCTCATCTCTGGGCCACACATACCAGCACCACATTCAATTTAGTGTCAGCACTTCAATATAACGATACCCATTGCATGGGATTTCCTCATTATAACGAGCTATCACACATCTGCCTGCCAATAAACCCTACATGTTGCCCGAAAATGAATTTTATTGCTGCTCACGTAATTGACGGTGAATAAGAGGGAAAACTTACATCTACTCTGGTAAATAGGAATGGATTTGTGACCTGACCCCCCTCTCTGGTTCTCTCGAGCCCCGCACATTGTTCTACGGGGGACAGGAAGTAACAGCAGTCACCACACTTCCTGAGACCAGTTACCATGAATTACAGACAGAATAATATGCGTGTTATATATCCATCACATATTGGAACTCAGATACATCGCGTGTGTTTATAAACGAAGCCAACGCTAGGATAAATGTCAAGTGTTATTACGAATATTTGTCAAAATTCTGACGAAATGCTCAACAAACTTTTGTCGAGGACACAGCTGTAACTTTTAAAATAACTGTCCTTATAAAGCTATGCATTATAGTTTCGTTGTCAAGAATTACAAAATATTGCGCTGAAAGTTTTAACAAATACTACGTCTTTTTTCGTCTTTGTTAATTTTAAGGCCATTTAATATCACATTTTATGCACCGCAGATCAGGATTAAGACAGTAAAATGAAACAGGATCCAGAGTTGTTATGTAGATAGATGGGGAGACAGGCTATGCTTAGACAGAGGCATTGGGTAACACGGAACAGCCACTTGGAGGACGTAGACGTTTGTGACGGGATGACAATATGATGGTTGTTTGGAGAAGTGAGGTGGTTGGAATGGGTCCAGGATAGAGCCCAGTGGTAGGAAATTGTAAGTCTATTTACAATTTTAAACCTTCGGTTTCTGTTACAACTTTATTTTACAAGTCATCTGTTTTGAAACAGAAGGCAGGTGTTCAGTTAATCTCAGGGTCATCTGCTGGTCTCTTTTCACAGTTTCAGAAAAACAAAAACAGCCGTACGTCCAAACAATCCCTTCGTCCTTTTCAAGATAGTGCAACATAAGAAGTTGATATAAAGTTGTTGTATAGCTTCCACACAAATAAGTCAATAAATGCACTGTGCATGATTAAAAATTTGTATCTATTACAAGGACATAATATGCATAGCAAATTTGCAAATCTCAGGCCGCTACTAATAGGTACAACGACCGTTTAAATTCTTTGATATTAACTCTCAGACGTGAAACGTTTATGAAGCACAGTGTGGTTACTGCAGTTGAATAGGGTCGATGTGAAGATAACCGATAATACACATTGCATGTTTAAGTTCTGCTGCTGTGTACATAGTGACAGAGAAGGGGGGAGACCATAGAACAGAAGAAGGGAAATGAAAGAACAATATCGGGAACATAGTAAGTCTTTGGTTTGGCTTTAAGTGTTTATCGCTTGATGTTGATTGGTGTACAAGAAATTTATTGCTTTGCTCAAAACAACATAAAATGATCTGCCTAATACAAGGGTGTTTTATTCAATAGTTATCGTGTTTCGGTCTAATACAACGGGATGAATATTATCAAGTTGAATTTAAGGTTGCCTTCAAATAAAGGTGTTGCATGTAGTGCAGCGTTATGCAGCATCGGATAAGGTGACACCGTGGAAAGAAACCGTGTTTCGTACGTTTATACAAGGCGGGGTTACAATAAGCTGTCTTTCCTCGAACATGTACCCTTTTCCAACCCAAAATTTCTATCCGTGCCTGTTGTATAAGTTTGTATAAATGTGCGGGGTTACACTGTTTGTTGTTCATTAAATATTCTTCGATTTTGATAATACTAAGATGGAAAAATAATATTTTTTTGAAAAATAAATATTTATACAGTGATACCTCGGCTAACGAGTGACACTGCTCAAGAATTTTTCGGCTAACGAAGATAATTTTATGTTTTTGGGACTCGGCTAACGAATGTTTCAGTGGATGCGCGCGCTAACATAAAGCAGCAAACATGAACGGTCGGGCCATTCCAGGAGCTTAAGAGAAGTTCACTCAACGTTGGACAGACTTTTGACTTCTCCTTTAGCAAAGAGACAGAGGCCAGCTACTGAAGAAGAGGAGACTTACCTTGAATAAACTTTGAAAATTTGGAAGAAGAATAGTAAAATCTTTGTGTACATAGTTTCAGTTTAATAGTATAAAGCGTATTGTATAATATATTTCCAGTATAATAGTGTAAAGATTGTCAGTTTTTCATTCTACTTTCCATTCTCCTTCATCCAATTGGGTAGCTGTTCATCTCAGCCTTTGGTGAGTTTTTGCCATTTTATAGTGTGCTTTTTACTATTTTATAAAACTTATCTTTATATAGTGGGCAGCATCCAGAACGAATTAAACGATCTTCTATAGAAACCTACGGGAAATCACGTTTCGGCTAACGAATGTGATTCCGGAACGAATTGTCTTCGTTAGCCGAGGTATCACTGTAATATTAACAACTTCCGAGTCAAAAGATAAAAACATAATTTTTCAGCAGTCGACTTTCGGAGTATTGCGGAAAGCTTCGGTAATAATGGTGAATCCTCAATTCCCCCTAGCACGGGGCACATCAGTGAGCGGGAAATGAAATACAAGAGCGAATAACAGAAGTATGAATGGGCACAAAGAAGACGGACTGGTAGACCTGACGACGTAACGTAAAATACGTGTACACTATGCACACATTGCGTACGAAAATGAATAGTTCGTTACTTTTTACATTTTCTTGTAATCTACAAAGATAGTTTTATTTAATAGAATTTTGACTATTTTATTTCCCATTTTAACCTTCTTTTCCGCTGATAACGTCCTCTTTCTTTTAGTCGCTAACTTGTACAGTACCTGTCCTCCCTTCTTGTGATGTTAGCTCCATATAAGGATATGGTAGGAGGAAGACAGAGAATATTACAATGTGCCACTATTGTACAGATTGGCTCGCGATTGCGCAGTTGGTTGAGGCACTGCCCTACAAGCCGGAAGGTTGCAGGTTCGATTCCCGATGGCGTTATTGACATAATTCTTCCGGCCGCACTATGACTCTGGGATTGACTCAGCCTCTAACACAAATGAGTGCCAGGAATATTTCCTGACGGTAAAGGCGGCCGGTGCGTATGGGTGACAACCTTACCACTATTATGTGCCGATTGTCTTGAAATCTGGTAGTTTCATTCTCCTGGAAACCTCAGGGCCTCTCCAGGCCTGTAATGGTATTGCTTTACCCTTACTATTGTACAGACAAGACTGAGGAAGACCGATATTTATTTAATGACCTCCGAGATTAACCACACTCAGCACACTGTGGCGTAATCTACTTTCGGTTACGATTATAAATCTGTAAGATGGTGGAAATACAGGTTTAACGAAAGAAATTCAAACGGAAACGGACATATTCTACTGATCACTACTTGCAAGTTTGATATGGCGTCATTAAACAACACAGCATAGAAATAATATATGGTGGATTTTTTTATGTTTCTTACATACACACACACACACACACATATATATATATATATATATATATATATATTAGTGTTCGGGTGTTGTGTTTGTGTGGAGTGGCTTGATAACAATTAACTAGCACAACAGGATGATGTCGCCCAAAAACTAAATACAATACTATATGGTGAGGTAAATTCAGTCAAAAACACAACTATAAATATATGGCTAAATGATGGTGTTTATTAGGAGTAGAAAAACTACATGTTTCGGCCTATAGCGGCCATCTTCAGGTTTTGACAACTTTCTTGCTGAAAGAGTTTTATATAATATGCCTAAACTGCGTGGTGATGTTGAGATCTCTTCATCATTTTACGTGCTTTTGTTAAGCTAAGTTTGGTGGGATGTCTATTGGGTCAATGAATTTGTAGGTAGCTGGGTGTGGAGCCACACCCAGCTACCTACAAATTCATTGACGCAATAGGCATCCCACCAATTTAGCTAAACAAAAGCACGTAAAATGATGATGAGATCTCAACATCACACCGCAGTTTAGGCATATTATATAAAACTCTTTTAGTAAGAAAGTTGTCAAAACCTGAAGATGGCCGCTACAGGCCGAAACATGTAGTTTTTCTACTGCTAATAAAAACCATCATTTAGCCATATATTTATAGTTGTGTTTTTGACTGAATTTACCTCACCATATAGTTTAAACACACAATGGGAATGGCACAACTGAGAATGGTAAATACAGTACGTCATTAATAGGACAGCAGAGAAACGACAGAGCTGCAGCCGTCAGTGTGACTGCGCTTTGGTTATCACGAACTAAGAAAGCCATGAAGTTTATTGCCATCACAGAGAAACCAGAATGTAATATAAAGTACATTAAATAACAAATTGATTTCCTTATTAGATAGGAACTCTGATAATTTAGCCAGTGTATTCGTCGGGATGGAAGACCGAAACACTGAGTGTCAGTTCCAGGCAGACATTTTCTCCCACAAAGCTTCCTATCGAACTCATAAGAGTCTCATTCCACAGAGGTAAAAAGTTCGGGGCGTGAACCTGACAAACGACCTCCAGGTAGTGCCGATGGTGTATGGGGCTATTGTTCCACTTCCCCCATAAGCTGGCGTGGCGCTCAATTAAACAGAGGAAAAATTTCACTTTCTATTCTTATTATTATAATAAAACCAACTAGATGCACTAATTTCTCAAATTTATTTTTGGAATAGAACTCTACATGTTTCGAACAGTTTCTCTGCCCATCTTCACGAGTCTAGCACTGTACACACAGCAATAGGTATATGTCATACAGGCTTTGCTGATTGCTTGCTAGCGAGATCCTGATCCCGCTAGCAGGCTAGACTCCTGACGATGGACAGAGGAACTGTCCGAAGCATGTAGAGTTCCATTCCAAAAATAAATTTGAGAAATTAATGCATCTCATTGGTTTTATTATTAGAATATATCACGATGCACGGTCACCTGAATGTCAAATTTACTTTCAATATTCTACCTTATGTTAATAATTACACCTTGAAAGGCCTATGTAGAAAAATTACAGGAGGAATTTCTTCTTAATTTAGATGTTACTTTGTTTAAAAAAAAAAATTGCAAATGTGCACATACTGCAACAACACGCACACCCTATCACGAAACTCCGTCACGGCCTAGTACCCACTTCATTTCGACGAAGCTGTACCATTGGCTAACTGGACACGACCCTGTAGAGAATTACAGGCTTGCGTCGGAAGTTTGATTTATGACAGCGCCATAACCTTGTTAATAAATTTTAAAATTGTCACGTCCGCTCAGTATAAGCACGATGCTATTACATTATTATTTACAATAGTCTGACACAATAGAGTAGCCATATCCTATGTCACTTCCTCACAAAATCTGTTCAGTCCGTTACGGATTGTCACTTGAATTGTTGTTACTGACAGGAAGAAATTGACACATAATTTTGCGAGCCAGGAATCAGTATTTTAACTGTAAGTCTGGAAGCGAAAAGAGAGTTTCGGCTCTAAGGGACGAACTAATGACGGAATTCCGTTTACCCCCAGCCACCCCTCGTAACAACGAGTAAATACATCAGACCGCCAAAAAACATATTCTTTGTGGTATGTTACGCTGAAGAGCATGGTAAAGAACAAACATTTGCCTGTCGACTCACATCCAAAATTACTTAAATATTCTGAAAACCCACAGTGAGAACACAAAAATTTCACATTATTTAAGGTTCAAGGTGTTGGGTAGCATGGGACACTTTGGCGTAAGGTCAGTAGCGCACGTACTTTGGTGTAAGATCAGTAAAGAGTCATACTTTGATGTAAGGACAGTAGTGTGCCATGCTTTGGTGTAAGGTCAGTAACGTGCCATGTTTTGGTGTGAGGTCAGTAGTGTGCAATGATTTGGTGTAAGGTCAGTAGTGTGCCATTCTTTGGTGTAAGGTCAGTAGCGTGCCATGTTTCGGTGTTAGGTCAGTAGCGTTGGTGTAAGGTCAGTAGTGTGCCATGTTTTGGTGTAAGGACAGTAGCGTGCCATGCTTTGGTGTAAGGTCAGTAGCGTGCCATGTTTTGGTGTAATGTCAGTAGTGTGCCATGCTTTGGTGTAAGGTCAGTAGTGTGCAGTGCTTTGGTGTAAGGTCAGTAGCGTGCCATGTTTTGATGTAAGGTCAGTAGTGTGCCATGCTTTGGTGTAAGGTCAGTAGTGTGCCATGTTTTGGTGTAAGGTCAGTAGCGTGCAATGTTTTGGTGTAAGGTCAGTAGTGTGCCATGCTTTGGTGTAAGGTCAGTAGTTGCCATGCTTTGGTGTAAGGTCAGCAACTTGCCATGCTTTGATGTAAGGTCAGTAGCGTGCGTACTTTGGTGTAAAATCAGTAGAGTGCCATACTTTGGTTTAAGGTCAGTGAAAAAGGCTACAATCAAGTATTTGGCACTTTGAAATACCCTGCACTGTATGCAGCGTGAGGAAGATCAGCACACAGCGGTAATGCTCTTGAAGTATAAATAAGTTGTTTGTTACGTCACATAGGGCAATGAGGTGAGAATTCAGTATGACAAAATGGTGTACAGTTCAAGTAAGGAAAATGGCCGTACATCACAACTTTTGCTACTGTACGGCTTTCTTTGTTTAAATTGTGCATGCTACACTGTCCGGCCTAACAAACCATCATCCGTCACTGGTGACAAATTGTGAGCAAGGAAAAATAATAAGACTACAAAAATTCAGCAGCACTGATTGATACTGGTTACAATTGGAGATTGGGATCTCATTCTTACATGAGAGTTGTAAAAGTTGCTAAGTTTATTAAGCCGCAATTAACCTAAAATTATTGAATTAATATACCAAAATGTTTGCAGTAATTTTAATGGGTGAGAATTTTTTTAAACGAAATATTAACCCTGAAACTCCACCGTCTTTGGTAGTATTGTTCAGTTTTGTGAGATGTGTAGAAAAAATCATTGTCTCTTAACACATTTTACATTTCGTTTTCTCTAGGCAGTAGTTAACCACAACTTTCAAATAACAAGGTAATTTTTTTTTTAATTTCACCCTATACTAGTAGTTGTAATTTGGCTCCGTTGTGTGAGAAAACACATAAAGACAAAAGACTATTATCAAATCAGTAAGGTAGGGGGGTGAGTCAAATGAGAACCTTAAATACTTACTTACTTACTCCATGGTGCAGAGCCCTTCTTGAGAAGCTAACTGGTTTGCAGCTAGTCAAGAAATTCCTCGCATTTCACGGAACCCGAAGGTTCATTACCGCACTCACAAGCGTCCGCCACCT
>Ga0123357_10011809_pt1 | contig 11225 bp, 11 predicted proteins | sample TergutEmb28metaG_FD_89873 | JGI IMG/M metagenome (GOLD analysis project Ga0123357, IMG submission 89873) | Embiratermes neotenicus P4 segment gut microbial communities from Petit-Saut dam, French Guiana - Emb289 P4 | ecosystem: Host-associated > Arthropoda: Insects > Digestive system > Gut ... | reverse complement strand
TTGTTGGAAGATGTCACTAAATTCATCCAGACAGGTACTGCAGTAACTATCGGGGTAGAAACAGAAAATGTCACGTGCATAGACAAATAATCGGCCAGCTAAATATTCAACAAGCAACCTGTTACTTTGAACAGAAAAATATCAATCATGTGTATTTGCAGATGTTTCACCTCTCAAATTTCTGTTCATTTGGAAGTCACAGGTTGGCAGTGTGTTACGACGGGGTTGAACACACAACAGTCTACTGAAAATGAGACATGGCAAGTACATGTGGCTTCCAGGGAATATTGGCTGATTACACTAAAGCATCCAGTCAGCATTAACACTTCATACGTGTGCAAGACTTAGGGTCTGGTCTCCACATCTAGCCTTGCAAATAACAGCCCTGAGAAGAGCCAAATGTACCTTCATTTTCTGAGTTCCTTGTAGGGACTTGCAAGTCTGAAGTTCTGTCCAAACTACAGGACAGTTCATAGAAAAGGTACAAGCTTACAAGGAAACAGATAAAGCAATCCCAGTACAAGCCTGGACAAGCCCTGAAGTTTCCAGGAGGTTGAGGCTCCCAGACTTCATGACAATAGGCAAATGGAGGTGGTACAGTTGTCAGCTCTACACATTGGCCACCTTTACTCCCCAGGAAATATTCCTTGCACTCATTTCTATTAGAGACTAAGTCAACCCCAGGGCCATAGCGCAGCCAGAAGGATTATGTCAATGACAAATTCCAATGACACCACCGGAAATCAAACCCACGACCTTCTGGCTTGTAGCGCCACCATGTTACCCCCTGATTGCAACACAAGAGATTAATAAATTTAAATGAACTTAGTAACTGTACGAACTACAAACTTAAAAGTATAGGAAGAATGTCTTCTTCAGCTCAATTACACACTCCAGTTTTGGAGACGTAAATGATAAGGAAATGATGCAGCAAGTGTTTGGCATGCATTATGGGCCAAGGAAGAAGAGAAAGGAGGAAAATAATACAAATGATATACAAAAAACAGTAGAAGGTTACAGTAGAGGCCAGGAAAACTTCAGGCCCATTTTGGATCCTCCCCACCATGACCTGACCAAAACCACCTCGAAGGGAAGTGTAAGTAATATTTACCAGAAGAGAAACCACATTTTGGACATAGTTCTGAATGAATCTTCATCTGCTGTATCGAGACCATTTTGTTTAACTGCCAGGCATTCAAGCAGTTTGCACAGTGACATCACAGAACTTAATTCAACTACATGAACTGCCTCCTGACAGTTCAATCTCTTGTACTGTAATATCACATCTACATATTGATTGAAGTATTCTTTCATCTGTAACACATAAAAATAAAATATATATTACAAATAGAATTATTCAGGGCAATGTAGGAACACAGGAAGGGACAGTTGACATCACAATTTGATTCAGGTAGACCTACCTTCAAACAAATGAATTGTGACATCTTACATTATGATACCTGCATAAAATCACTCATACATTTTCAAAGAAAAGTGAAAGTTATAAACTCACTGTCTCCACATACAGAGAACCCTGGTCCTTCTGCCTAAGAAGCCATGAATCAACATAAGGTCTCCACCCAAGGTCTTTGTAATCACAGTACACCATACCACATCGAGAGACAGTAGCAGGTGATGCTGCAGCAAGGTCTTCCACTTCAAAGAGTAATGATACCTGTAACAATAATCATGTTAAAGCAATGGACACCACTTTTTCAAAATTATTGTTTATATAAGAAATTCCATGTTTTATCTTGTGCACTATGTCAATTTCATTATTATGTTGGTGTGTACTGATAAAACTGTTCTATAGATTTTGGCTGTGACATGTTGGTTTAAAAAATCATTTTTAACATCCACACTGCTCGGCCCATACTGTTTTTGTTACAAGCAATATATTACAGCATACAGCACTTCATTACTATAACTTTAAAGTGTGTACGCCTGGTGGTTTATTGCTAATACAGTATGTTGCCATGGAGTAACTGAAAAGAATACTTTGGTCAGTGCTGCAGTCTCAACCTTATAAAGTTTACTCGAGGTTGAGTTTTTCACTCTTCTCTGTTCTTACACAGAGTATGTTGGTGGTTATTTACCACTGTTTCCAAGACAGCCTATTAGTCCCATCTTCAAGGTTCCCTTCACCATTCAATGAGTATGTTGGTAGTTGCTGACCAAAGTCTTTGGACAGCCTATGAGTCCAAACTTGAGGGTCAAGGGACCCTCGTAGATGGGACCGATAGGTTGTCCCTAAACATTGGTGAACAACTACCAATATACGCTGAGTAACAACCCAGAAGAGCGAAGACATCATCTGCAGCACAGCAGAAGCCTGAAATCTCACTTATCTCTAGGGTTTATCAAGGTCTGTCCAAAGCAATTTTTAACTTCACAGCATGCATATTCAGCAAAACTGTAATTTCACAGTATCCATCCAGGGCTAACAATTACAAGATGGATCTATGGAAATAGTAGTTATAATTAGTACTTATCATATTTCTTCACTTTATATTTAAGAAGACTTTATGCTAGTGCAGCATAAAAATGATAAAACTTCAAACAAGACCTTCTGCTTCCTTTACATGTGATCTTTGGAAGAATATTCCAAACTGTCTTCACAATACAAGTGTCAGCGTACTAAGGTGTACCTAAATGTTCCCAAACTCACCACCAGGATAACTTCATGGCAGTAGGTGTTGAAGTATTGCTACTTTTCTGAGTCAGTCTGGTGACTTTGAAAGCACATCCTCTGTACTACTTATCAGTGGGCATTTACTGTGTTGTATGTTAAGTGCACTCTCCAGTTTTATAATAGTCGATTTGATGAAACAATGCACTTGGCATGAAATTTCACTTCAAACTCAAGGAAAGTGCATCAGAAGCATACAAAGTGCTCAAAAGAGCTTTCGGTGACAATGCCGTGGCAGAAAACCAGATATCTGAGTGGTTTTCTCAATTTAAACATAATGATACTTCAGATGAAGACTGTGTGCAGTTCTATCATGTCTTCAGAGACCACACAGAACAAAACATGGCGAAAGTCTGGAAAATTGTCAGTGAACTGATGGAGCAACATTCCAGAGATTACTGACAAGTTAGGCCCCTTGTACAAACATGCCAGCTAATTCTAAGTGTGAAATTAAATGTGTGGTAGATCTCTGTGAAGTTTATTCCTCAGGCACTCAACAAAAAAACAGAATCAGTAACTTATGTCTGTGTCTGAGAAATTGTTGAATTCAGAAATGATTAAATTTCTGCTTGAGGGTAATAACAGGAGACAAAACCTGGGTTTACGGTAACAAAATCACAATCATGATAACATCAATTCCATGACGTCCACATATTCAGAAACAAATGATGAACACACTGCATATGATTCCAGAAATTCAGTTCAGTGGTTCTACCAGCTGTAGGTGAAAATCTGAACCCACTGCATAAGCTCGAAATGGGACAAACAACCGATAACAAAGGTATGCCTGTATTTCATTATTCCCTTGTATGTTATTCAAATTTCTATGCCATTTTTCTTGGTTTTCAACTTACAAGAATTTTCAAAAACAAGTCACCACATAGGGTATGGCTCAGAACTAATTACTGAAAACTGAGAGTTAATACAATATTTTTCCTAATGATAAAGGTAAGGTTTTCTGTGTGCATGCCAAAAATATAGAGGGGACAGTGAAGGTAAACCCTCGGCACTAGAAGGATGTAGGTGTTCAGTTTCACGCCCCACCTGCTTTACCCCTGAGAAAATGGCTTCCCATACCTAGTGAATAGGGAGCTGGGTGGGCCCCAGAGTTGGTTTGGATCTTTTAGAGAAGTGGAATCAAAATTATTTTTCTTATGTTGATAGGTAATTCATGGCCTACACACTTTTTAATATCCCTGTAAATAACAATCCTGGATTTTGCATACCTGCTCTGGCATTATAATCCGCTCACTGTTGATGAGGGTCAGTACCTTATTATCATCCATTAAACTGTTCATATTTTCAATCCAAGCTGCATCCACTGGGCCATCAAACACAATCCACTTTTCATCTGGCTGTTCATCTGTGGAACAGTACACTTGGTCAGTATGCATAAGCAAAGCCTGTCCGAAGATACTCAGAAAATTATTTTGTCCTCAACAGGCAAGGAGCTACATGAGATGTTAAAATACAATGCAGTTTTTTAATTTATACAATATTGTAACATTTAAGTAAAACTCTCTAAAATTGTCACCTGGACAGATATAGCTTTGGTATAATTATACAGTCATTGAATGTTAAAGTGCTCTGCAATAACTAGTATTGGCTATCACCTCACTTAGATGTTAGGAAAGGTGGTGAGCAGTTGAGTCAAAGATTTTGAAATTTTACTGTATACTTCTTGTGTTCTATTTGCTGTAGTTGTTTTTAGTTGTGATAGTGTCACATTGTAACTGCTCTCAGATCTGTACATATGCATTTATTTTATACAATTGGTCAGGGGGTTTTGACTTATAACTGATATATGGTGTAGTGAACTTATTTCTAATCAGTGTCACCCAGTGTTAAGACAGTGCAATACCAATTAGCAGTTAAGTTCACTACACCACATATCACACACAAATCAACATCTTCCAACCAATGGCATAAAATAAATACACGCACATAAAGCTTAGAACAGTTACACCATTGCAACATTACAATTATAACCACTTCACAGAAGACAAAAAATAGTGGCAGTATTAGTAACAGCATTTATTTCATCCATAGAGTCACATTACATAACATTGGACAAGTCACAACAATATGCATATCATGGCAACAAACAAATAAAATGCACAGATCAAATACGAACATTCCACAGTCAAATGTCACCACATGACTAAAACAATATACAAAATTATGTGCAAATGGGTAATTATAGTTATTTGCCCAAGTTCCCAATACACACAGCTACTACAACAGCTTCACAGTATAAGTTAAAAATCTACCAATCAACAGCCCATTAGTTCACCCAGCATCAAAGTAAATGTGTGATGGAGGTGACAGTGTAATGATAAAATGTTTTAACACTTAATGGCAGTGTAAGTACACCAAAGCTTTATCTACCCACGTGATAATTTTAGACAGCCCAAACTGAATAACATAATGTTTTATAAATTACACAAATGCGTTGCAATATATAATTTCATGTAACATTTTTCCGGATGATGATAGCAAAATAATATGCTGAAGTATGTAGTCAGACTGAAGTGAAGACTCTAGTGAATACACAAAATACAGATGTATTGGGTACACAAAAAAAAACATAAGCAATGGAAAAATGTATCTTCTGTTTATTATAAGGCAGCTGTACTTACCTGCACAAGTTTCTCGCATGATGGAAGACAAAACCCCATCCTGCCATTCATGTGTATTCAAACTGAACTCTCCATACAGCTCATGCAGATTTAAGGCTTTAGGACTGATTGGGTAATCCTAAAGGAAAACATAATTAATAATTTTTATGTGGACATCACATTGTGTAACAATGATATGGACAAGCAAATTAATAACAGTCACCCTTACCTTTATTAGACATTACAGTCCATATATTTAGTTAAGCTACATGTTTTGACCTAAATTAGGTCATCTTCAGGCTCTTAATTTTATGCCGTCTTCCTCAAAATGTTTTTAAATTGAAAGAGAATGAACATGATCTAAATTAGGTCAAAACATGTCACTTTACTAAATACATGGATTCTATTGTCTAATACAGATAGTTGTGATATGAAATTGATTTTGCTTGTCCATAATTAGTAACTTTATATACGGCATCTCTAACACAGTTCCTGGTAGGCACAAATACCCCTTACACAAAGTTGTGTCACTGAACCTCTCCAAAGTAAGGACCACACCACTGTGGTTCATGTTCACATGGTCAAAAACACATGACACACAAAAACATGTCAGCAGCTGTCATAATACACAACTTCTAGCATTCAATTAACAAAATTTATGCATACAATTTTGCTTCAAATAGACAAAAAAAACTGCAATTGGTGATGAAGTTTTATCACTACAGTATCTGGAGGTTCCATACAAGATGATCCTCAATATCATGCATTCACACTCAAGTGGCAAAGGTACATGACAAAACAGGCACACAGCTGTTACAAGAGGTAAACAAGAAAAGAGAATAACTTAAGAATTTGTAATAAATTATTAACTCTCAAATATCATAACAATAATGGCCCAATTATTGCATCTAGGCACTTACCATGACAGCATTGAATCCAGCTTTTGCTTCTTTGTTCAGGTGAATCAGAGACCGTTGTAATGTTCTCCACGTAACTGTCTTGCCAGCACCTGTTCTTCCAACAATCATTACAGCATGGTGAGACTTCTTTGTTTCATACAACTGAATCACTTTGATAGCTGAAGTTTTTTTATACTGTGAACATAGGCAAATAATTTTTACCTAATTAATTATTACCCAAACAATAGTTGTAAACAAATTAACGCCCATAACAACAATTATGGTAATCAGATCACTAATTACACAGTCTAAAACAATTAAACATTATCAGCAACAAACCCATACAAACAAAAACAACTACCTTAATCAGCAGCCCATATTCATGTGTCAAATAAGTAAAAACAACCAGAAGTCTAGTGCATTCCAGTTTCTATATCCTGAAACTTGCAGGGTGAGGAAGCAGGGGAGGACTAAGGGAAAGGGAGGTACAGCATATGAGGTTAGTATAGCACATTTGAAACGTGATGGCACACGTACAGAAACCAGATTAGGTCTTTCAGCGAAACAGACGAGACCATTTAAATCGGCGGGGGTGTCAGTTCAGTCGACTACTGGCAGTCGAGGAGTGAGGATCAGCCGACAGTGATTGCATAGGCCGTGTTCTGACGTACAGAGCAAGGCTGCTGGCTACCCACTCCATTCGCATCTTTCCCCTTCACTTCCCCTCCCATGCTTCACCGTGTGCCATCAGGTTCCGAACACACTATACGTATTTTGTGGCACGAAGTGTCAGTAAAAAATTACCCGTCCCACACACACGGGCCACTAGAACATTAGGAGCCGGCAGAGTCACTGCAATGCAAGTGATAAATGCTTTTGTACAGGTAGTAGTCACTGAGTCATATACCCTTTCCAGGCAAAAACCCACCCCATCCTGCCCACATTTCTTAAATATGTTCCAAGTTTATAGATGCCAGAACTAAACAGTAATGATAAGACATAACCTAAAATAATGCAGAACTCTTACTAGCATAAGGAATCCAAAAACACAGTGTCACCATCTGCAAGTTTCTTCTCTTTCAATATACAAACAAATTTAGTCTCAATTTATTTTTGAATTTCTCCAGCTGTTATTTTTTGTGTCTTGCTCTACTTAACTTCAACAATCCAGTTTCAAATGTACTAGTTGAAACTGACCAAGGATTGCACATTACAGAACAGAAACCGTTGATGCTTCTGTCCGATGGCAAGAGGTCATTGTCTTATTGTTCAGTCCAAAGCCTGCTTTCAGGACAATGTTATGTATCATTTATTTAGTTCTACACTATACCTCGTAACCTGGGGTGAAGTAACACTAGTGGTAAGTGAAAACAAAATGACAAAACATTTGTACTCACAACAGAGAGATTACAGAAGTGAAGAAAATCATATGACTAGGATTCATTGCTTATATTAATGACGAGTGCTGTTAGGATGGTTGTTAGATAAGAAGTTATGATGAATGAGACATCTGGTCCATATGGGGGAAAAAAAAGGAACATATACAAAAGTTTGAAAAAAAATTATATTCTGGAATACCCATTCTGTAAGAGATTGCAAAATAGTGCTAATTCATTGGGTTTGTTAAGGTTCCTTATTGCATATAAACGTTCATACTGAAGTAATTTTTATTATGTAATGTTGTTCCTTCAGATCTTTCAATCACTTCCAGGAAAAAGCAGTGTGAACTACCTCTTTACTGCTCCTTCAGTTTTACACAGCAAGAGCTAAACATTTTCAAATGTACCATCTGGAGGAGAAACAGGAAAATTCTGAGATATAGCAAATACAGAAAGTTTATGTATGTAATACATCTTCATACCTGCAATCCCTGTTCTAGAAACTGAGCTTCAACAGCAACAGTAAGATCCTCATTATCAATAACTGGTACTTCTGTTCCAGGAAACAGATCTGATATGATACCACTGTAGAGAAGTAAATCATCTGCAGTCAGCTTGGCAACATTCATATCTTTCATAGCAAGTACAATAATCTGAAAGCGGATGTCAGTAATCAAATAAAAAAAAGTTCTTTGTCAAGAGCAAGATTAATACGTGTAGTTCACAGATTGTGTTGTTATCGAGAACTACAACACATACCTGTAACACAACTTTCACTTAAAGTATATTATACTCAAGCATGAAGAAAGATACAAAGATGTGCTAAGAACAAATATACCCCTATGACTATAGTGCAGAAACCTCGCACCTAAAGCATACTACCTCAAGATAATATATACATATGATACGTTGAAAGGATGACATTTCAAAAGAGTAATAATTGAATTTCAATTACTATTATCTCTATGCTCATGTGAAAATCAGAGATCACATGGGCTGCTGCATTACCACAAACAGTTCATGACACAAAATTTGAATTAACATTTATCATGTATGCCAAAGTTACTAACAATGATGTGCCAACCAGGATACACAGTATTTCTTGGATCAAGATCTACACCTAAGAATTTTATATGAACAAACAATAAAATTTTAAGAGCATGTCTTTTCAATTTCCAAACATGTGAGGGATCATCCTATACATGAGGCTGTCTTACAGTTGGAAAAGCACAACATGGTTCTAGAAACTGATTTATCAATATGAGACAATTTTTCTACAAACTGACTTCCGAAATATTATTATATTATGTAAGCAAAGATGAATAAATATTACTTTGGGACATGCCCTTTCCTCCTCACCAAATTAATTTAGTCCCATTCATCTTTCTAGGTTATTATATTAATAAAAGATATACCATAAGAGTTTGGTGTAAGAAGACTTGTTGGTACATACAGGTATTACTAATGTGTGTAAGTTCTCATAAAAGGTTTAATGTTAATCTTAAAACTGACTACAAACTATATGTTTTGTACAAGTTACAGTTTAGACACTTACAATAAATAGCATAAATTCCATAATTCCTATAGTATTCCATACCTCATCATCTGGAAGCTTGGGATATGCATGTCGTTTCCTGCCAGCATACCTCAGCAAAGCAATCATTTCCCGCAATCCAAAATCGTAGTGATCTTGCTTACTCAACTGCTGTTCTGCCAAATAATACACTGTGTATACCTACATAAGGAAAATCTGGTATTTACACATGTACACCTGAAGGCACATACACAACCATGCAGTTTCCAGATGTTAGCAGTTCAAAATTACATGTGACTGTACAGCCACATCCCAAACTTACTTTCTTGGCTAAAAGATGAGTTTCCAGAAACCCTTCACCAAACAGAACAATCTCAGCTATTAGGGCAGTGTCAGGAATGATCATTGAAACTGGACGAAACATCGACTTCAGATTATCAGGAAGTTCGGTTCTTCCAGTACATCCTAGTGAAATGCAGATCTATGAATACAGACACCTGATTTTGTTTTGATTTTTGTTTACAATTTACATGAATATGAATGGAAAGACAGCAGTCTAGAAATTCAGGTAGTGCTTCAGTTTTCATAACTTAAACATACATATGTAACAAAATTATATTTAGATTTTTGAGGCTACATCACAAATAAGAATTGAAACATCAACATATATCTCATATGACACCTGACTGAAAACTGTCAAAAGTAAATATAAAACAAAAGACATGCTTTGCTTTGCATAACACCTCCATGAGGAAGCACATTCCTTTGGCCCCATCAACAACATTATGCAGGTGTTAAATCACCGGAGAAAAGGTGCACATCTAAACACAATTGAGAAGTTTTACATTCACAAGGAACACGCAGCCAGAAACCATCTGAATGATGACCACACTATCCTTCCCAACAAAATCTTTGACTCCCTCATAAAGAACCAAATAAACCCCACCCTCCATACACCCTAAGAGGCCCTGACCCCAACACTCCATGCATTCCTCACTACTGTAACAAGCCATCCCACTAGAAAGTAGCAGGCACCCCATCATTCAGTACTCCACATTCATTCAGTACAGTCAATAGCACCTTACTCCATAAGTAACAGCCACCAATGCTAGTGGATAATGCAGTATACATGACACATGTAATTATACACATAACAGTGACATATAGGAAAAGACTCAAAGAGTGATAAAATAGTGATAAAGAGATATCCCACCACACCACCGCATGTAACTGGGATACAGGATTGTTGTTTGTGTTACACATAATAACCTCTATAGTGATGAAGAGATCTTCTCATCTTCTTCACATTCCCGGGACAGGATCATACCCACTGATACTGGCACAAAACCAAGGAGCCATAATACTTGTAAGTAGCATCTTCCTATCTACTGCCTTGCACATACATTTCTCACAGCTTCTCACTGCTTCCCGATTCTGCCTGATTGTCCATCTTAGCTTATCTATTATTCCAGCACGGCACTAAGAAATCCCTTCCCCCACTACAATACACCTGCAGCAGCCAACCAAACCATAAACAACTTAGGATGTCTGCACAGCCACAGCACCAGACTGGGGTGACACTTAGCCCCCACCACAGGCAAGGAAATACAGCACCGCAGGACCAAACATGGGCTCAGGCCAACCACACCCCACTGGCATGAACCGACTCAGCACATACACTATATTGTCATAGACAAACAGGAAAACACATGTTTTATACATGGTTCTTTACCATCTGGACACATGCCCACCAACTTTGTGTAAACGAGATCTCATTCCCTTACTTACACTAATATTAATAATAGTTCTGTGTTATATCATATCTATATAGCTTCTGTGATAAATTGTAACCAACCTGATTATGGCCACAGCAGCAATGGCCGAAACATGTAGTTGATAAGTTATATATACTTAATAATATAGTTGTGCTATGACTGTTATATCCTTACATTATTACCTTATGTTCTAACAACACAATGGGAATGACGCTCCTTAAAGTTAGTATTTCATACTTCATCCTTTGATGAATATCCATGTACATTTAAGCATAAATAAAATTTGGCCAAATGCAGCATCCATAATGGCCTACATCCAATTTTTCTAACT
>Ga0123357_10011805_pt1 | contig 11227 bp, 8 predicted proteins | sample TergutEmb28metaG_FD_89873 | JGI IMG/M metagenome (GOLD analysis project Ga0123357, IMG submission 89873) | Embiratermes neotenicus P4 segment gut microbial communities from Petit-Saut dam, French Guiana - Emb289 P4 | ecosystem: Host-associated > Arthropoda: Insects > Digestive system > Gut ... | reverse complement strand
GAGTAGAAGGTTGTAGCTCTCTTTCAAATTTGGTTTCTGAAGGAACAAAGTCAAAAGCATGCCAGAAAAAAAATTACAATTGGACGTGACCTTAAAGTCACACGGCCCTATAGAGGGTTAAAACTACTGCATAAAACTAGTTTCCATACTCCTACATATTTTGGCTACCCACTGTAGCCATCAACAGAGAGCAACTAAATTACAGACACAAGCAGTGGATCATATGTTGGTGAATGGTAAACAAATACACTTTACAATACAGTGCTTGTGTCTTTATAATATTGTAGCTGCCTGCTGATGGCTGCCGAAACATGTATTATCTTGGAAACTCACCTTGTACTGTAGTTGGAAATAAAACTTGTGTGTGGCAGACAAATGCATGGAATATGTATACCATTATGCATTCACAGACTGCACTTGGCCAGTAGTAAAAGCAATATCATGATGACACTGTTACTGAACCCCGGTTTATGACAATAAATGACAACGTGCATGGCCAACCTTTCAGTATGGAGGCTTCACACACACACACACACACACACACACACACAGCCTTCCCAATAAGTGTGGTGTTTTGTCCTCCAAGCACATCTCCTGTCATTCAAGGATTACAGAATAACAGCAACTTTCAAGACCAATTACCTACAACCTTCATGTAATCATCAAAGAGATCAATGGACAGGAGAGAACACACAGGCTGGTAAAAAAGACGTTGTACATGACGGTCATCAAGAACATCAAGGAGGCCTGGGATGAAATGTCCCAGGCTCTCATGAATCATGTTTGGCAAAGACTGTATGGAGTTCCAAGCTTCAAGAAAGAGCTTTGTCAATGAAAATGGAGAAATCAAACACATCACCTGTGAAGCAGGGACTGGGGAAGCCCGTGCAAGTAACATGGAGGATTTACTGGCATCTCATGGCAATAATTAGCAGCAGGAACAGAACTGCCATGTTGTGTTCAAGGAACAAGAACATGGGGCCTTCCTACAAAACTACTGGCTACCAGCATTCTTGAAAAGGCACATCCTTTGACTAATCAGTGTGTCACTCTGTCAGAGAAGCAAGACAATGACTTGACACAGGGAAAGGCTGTAGCATGTGGCTGTGACCAGCTGCTTGACTGCTATAAAAAAGTTTTGTGAGCCAAGTAAGAAAAGCTACACAGTCAACCCTTGTCTCCTGTTTCAAGCATGAACGATAGCCAGGGTCATCTTCTAAGCCATATTAAGCATAAGAAAAACTTCATAAACTCACTTACAGATTTTTTACTGCATATGCTGATATTTACACTTAATGAGTTAGAATTCTTTCGGTGTAGAGACTCCCTTTCGAGTTAAGTTCATACCCAACCTCACTCCAATACATATTCCAGTAACTCCAGTGACAGTGAAATTCATTTAATGTGGATCTTAGAATGCATCCACATTAGTCAGCAATCACCTGCACTGTACTATCCTTTACATAAATTGTAACATACAAAAACATACTGGTACTATCTGATGATGAACCCGAGTAAAGACAGTCCTGGAGAAACACCTACCCACTCAGTTGAACAATTTCCCTGCATTTTATGAAGCTTAAAGGCTCATTACTGTATTCACTAATTGCTACCACAAGCAAGATGAATCTAGTCTATACCCTCACAACCCTCTGCCTAAAGATCTGCCTCACCACAAGTGGTCTACCAATGTCAGGTTTCTTCCTAAATTTTGTATTCACTTTTCATTGCACAAATACATGAAATGTTATCTTAATAGGCTCAATTTTATCTACTAGATGGTCAACAGTACAAATATTTCAGCTCCTCACTACAACAGGTCTGTTATATGGTTTTCAACTCTCTCTCTCTCTCAGGTCCAATATGATCTTCAGCATTCTATTCTTGTCCTTACAAGTTCTATCTAATGTGACACTTCTACCTTCCATATTAGCTATTTTTCTACCAACCTCTTAGGTCACAGTTCTATAAGCTAAATTACCCATACTAATTAGCTACTCCAACACGTATTAAAGCACATGGCACCATCCTCAGGGAGTCCACCATATAAATGTTACACAACATTTGGGAGAGGAGGTCACAATTGATATTACTGTTCTGCATTCCACATACACCTGCTACCACAACACAGTATCTTCAACAGTGTTTTAGGTGTTTTATAACAATGCTTCGTGCCACTGTCAGTACAGACTTCAGAAGCTTTACAACTGTACATCAGTAGAAAACCACATATGTTCATGCTACATCATAGTGAAATATTTTACTGACTACAGCTTTTAACAATCTACCATCATGCGACTCTTAAGAACAATTGGAAACTGTGCTTCAGTGCAAAGCTGCATTCTACCTATGTAATTGGACTGTGTTTATATCCATTTTGCATGCTGTAAGATCGAACATGTATATGGTGGACTCCTTGAGGATGATGTCTCATGCATCAAACTGCGTTAAGTAACTAATCAATAAGTGTAACTTAGCTTACAGTATTGTGCATTACAGGACTGGCAGAAAAGCAGCTAATATGAACACAATGCATGGTGTGGACAACTTCAAAATTCCACCTACAACATTATGCAGTGTCATCTGTTGAAGCTGCATTGTTTTGGTGCACACTGCGAGTCTTACACTGTGATTAAGGATGTGGGGGAAAATGGGCCACACACAAGCATGTCTTACAGTGAAGTAAGTCAGGATGTGCACCATGCTCATATCCAATGGGAGAGCATACAGATAATATGTGGTGGAAAATAGGTAAACACCAGATTTTAATCAGCTTATATCTGTCCTCATGGTCAGAGTTGTGGGGATGTCTATTTCAGTGGTTTCCTATACGATGCAGAAACATTAAGTGTGAGACATAGTTGATGCAGAAACATTAAGTGTGAGACATAGTTATCATTTTGATAATGTTCTATACTGTCTATTCCATGTAACATATTATACTTGTTTTATGAAAAAACCAAATACCTGCACAAACAAGGTAGTTGGTTTTTTAATAAAATCAACATATCAGTCCACATCCTTCCTCTGCCTCACTTATACTGAACTTGGTAACAGCAATGTACACCACACTGAAACAGCTTCAACACATGATGCAGCTAAACCCCAAAAGCTGAAATACACATCCTCAATACACGTTGCGCCCTAGAGGCAAAAAAACCATGTTTTGGACATAATATCACACATGACACTTCAGTTTTCTATAGAATCTGTTTTATTCTTTTGTGATTTCAGGTTTCCACCATGAAGCAGATGAGAACTGCATTCTTCTGTGTTATTACACAGCAAGTGGTGACTAGCACAGAGTTCATATCGGGAAGAGGGCGGGGAGTGATAAGTCTCAGTAGTTTGATGCCAGCCAATAGGGTTGATGCAGGTGGAAGGGAGGGGGGAGTGTAGACATCAGTGCTGCTTTGAAGCAAGAAATTCTGGGAGTGTAAAATTTCTAACAGGTGCAGGACAGAGAAACACAGGAAACCATCTACATGATCAAAGGGAGAGAAGGAAAAAGTAAAGACAGTAAAACATGTAGTTGATAAATGAATACAAAACAAAAACAACAGGATGGGAGAAAAGTCTGAACTTAGTGCTACTCCACGGGAAATAACCAAGTGCAGGGCTTGGAGACAAAATGAACACAAGTGTCTGAAATAAAGGGCAGTATCAACCAAAGGAAGAAGTTTAGAAGACTGGAACACTGAACCAGTAAATAAAAATGAAGTATGAGGGAGGAGGAAACTGTAGTAACTCAGTACTATACTGAAGTGAAGTCGCTCGTGAACACACTATGTGAGGTGCAGACAAGGAAACTTATATGAAATAACAGGAAACACAGAAAAACAAGGAAGAAAAAACTGGTAAAAAAGATTAAAGGGGAGAAATATACCAAAATTAGGAACAGAAGTGAACTGGAGAAGGAAAGCAGATGCTGGATAAATGTGAGGAAAGCTGTCCAACCCAAGAGAGAGAGAGGCCAGGGTGCGCGCGCACACGCGTGTGTGTAAGCAGATTCCGAGGGCCTCTTCCACAGAGCGGCACTGGGGACGAGAATTGCTGTAAATTGTGGGAGAGGAGGACAGAGCTTGTGGCCCTTAAAAGGGCCATAAGCTAGTCACCACTACTGAGGGGGCCATCTATTACCTCAAAGGAGGTGAAAGAGAGGTTTCTATGACTCGCTTAAAGTCAGGCCATCCTCCCTGTTCATATTGTTAGGGTGGAGCTCCAACTCAATTGCCTCCCCTTGATAAGACGTTTTCTGTAGCCAGGTACAGTACAGTGGACCTGGGTGTCTTGGAATTTTATGAAACGGTTATGGTCAAATGGTTAAACCTGTGTTCCACCACTGCCAATCTGTCTGGATCTCCAAGCCATACGTGTCTGTGGTGCTCCTTTATTCTGGTATCTAGCAATCAAACAGTCTGTCCAATGTACACCTGGCCACATTCACATTGTATGTCATATACCCCAGAGTCCTCAGTTGCAGGCTGTCCTTGACTGGACAGAGGAAGCCGGAGATCTTCCGAGTCGCCAGGCCAACATTTCTGATGTTGGGTTTGGCCAGCATCTACTGAGCCAGCCATATGTCACCTGGACATATGGATAAAGAGTGATTGAGGTGTGTTTTTTTTTTTACTTTGAGGTTCTAACGGCCGGGTTGAGGGCATGTTGTATCTCCTTTAAACTACATTTAAACTACACCCATTGTCCCTTCAAGTGGTCATGAGGAATTCCAGCTCATCATGGAGGCACTCACTGTCACCCAGAGCCCTGGCTCTGTGCACTAAGGTTGAAAGAATGGCTTGTATGTCAGACGAATGTCGATGTGATCTAAGCTTCTGGTAGAGGTTTTTGTGGGTTAGTTTTCAGTAGACCTTATGGCCTAGGAAGCCATCTGGTCTCCTGTAGAAGTCAATGTCAAGAAAGGATGGGAAGTGCTCCTTCTCCATCTCTATGGTGAACTGTAAATTCCTGTGAAGGCCATTCAGACGGTCAAGAAACCTCTCTAACTTTTCTGTTCCATTCAGCCAGATGACAAAGGTGTGATCAACGTAATAGAACCTGCACAGCGGTCTGTGGGTTGCTTGTTCTAAGGCCCTCTTCTCAAAGACTTCCATTAAAAAGATGGCCCATACCCATTGCCCACCAACAGAAAAGCAAGCAATCCTTACAGTACTTATGTATGAGATAGGAAGGTAAAAGGTTGTGAAATGAGTACAAGGATCAGTGATAAATCTACGTGCAATACACATCTATCAAAGCAAACTTTTAGGTTTACTGTGGTGTAGTCAATTTTTCTGTTCTTCTGGAACATGTCAGTGTGCCACTATCCCAGGAACACACAAAACCTCAGGTGCCTATCACTTCTTATAACCTGATGTAATGCCTAAAGTCAAAACTTCAGTCTTTAATCATACTTTTATGTTTCTGCTACATATATATAAAGACAATGGATGCCATTTGAAAGAAACCATAGCTGGCACACACAGGACACTTTGTACACTGACAGTTTCAAGAAGGAGCCCTATCTACTCTTGTGTCAGCTACAAGAAACAAGCTGCCCTTTTCTAAGCTGCAGGTTCATTAAATGTTCACAAAGACCTACAAATGGACCACACCCTGAATAAGATCTATCTTCCCCACAGGATTTTCAAACCAAAATGCTGTTTGCATTTCTCATTCCTTCCATGGATGCTACATTTCCACTCACCTTACTTTAATGGATCATAACAACATTATGATACCAATATGAGAGTCACATCACTAGGAAAAAGTGTGTACCTCCCACACAGTATGCTATGAGTACTTCTTTCAAGGAGTTTGTAAAGTTTTAAAGATGAGACAATACATACTTTGGAAACTATCATCATCATGAACCATGCACGATTACCTTCACCTGCCATTTCTTAAATCTGTTAACATGTATGCAGTTGGTCTCTCCATTTCAGAACTGTCCCTCCATACTTCTCAAAAGAAAACATTAAACATACTATAAACTTTTTACTTTTGTGTCCATCTCCCAACATGGGGAGGGGGAAATTCACATGCATGACCTAGAAACTGGTGGTACAACACTGGCACAATGGTACACTTGGCACCCAGTGCTTGTGAAGTAGCAGATTTCTGCCATAAATGATGTTTATTCAAAGTGTGCTCTTGCATATTCTGAGCCACGTAATCCTACAGATGGACACCAAAATCTCAGTGCCACCATCATAAATGTTGCCACTTTCTACCTACAGACTGTATGATATGTGAAGCATGTGATGAGTCTGCATACACATTGCCACAAAAAATTCAAATCATATGTTTATTTCTGTCATTCAAAATAAACTTTAGATAAAACATAATTTTTACACCCAACTACTCCAGTGTCTTAATCTTAACATACATAAAAATATACCTTTATTACCAGTTTCCTGTTTCCCTCCTTCAACTTTACCCAGAACACCAGAAGATACAAAATGTACACCATACTCTTGTCTGTGTGTATGGTGGCCATGGCCACTCAAGTAATAAGCAAGTAACACAAAACAGGTTTTGGATGAGATTTTAATCCTCAACCCAGCCTTTTTTTTTTTTTAGTCTTAAAAGGAATTGCAATTTTTTAAAACTTGAGCACTATTATTTCTTTAGTTTTAGGTTTACACTTCATGATATTGACAATGAAAGTAACCACAACCCCAATGAATAACAAGTGCTCAGGCTTGTTGGTCATTATATTAACTTAAAACTGAAATTCTCTTTAATAACAAAAAGTAAGTTTAATCAGACACTTACATGCATCAAGTACAGAACACCTACTCTAAACACAATTGTTGACATACTGAAGTTAACACTACAAAATTGAAATAAGCTTCTTTTCCATTTAATTTTCATTCTTTTGCATACAGTTTCATGTTTTCATAGATTCACATTCCTGACAGTCTGTTTTACTTAATGTCATAAATAAATTCATGTCAGAGAGCAATACAATTCACTACATACTCCAAAGTAGTACAAACATTAAATGCTGAAAATAACCAAAATTCATAATGCTGCTCAATACAAGCAAACAGCATCATCCCCACGTGTATTAACAACCTGCACATCCATGATGCTATGGCAAAATAATGTAAAGTCTTGTACTCACCCTTCTCTGCAGGATGCTTTGAATCAGTTTGCTTTTCTACCTGTCTCTCTTCTCTCTCAGAGTCATCACTTTCCTCACCCATCATGCGTCTTTCTCTTTCCTTTTCTTGTTCCTCTTCTTCCTGAAGCCTTGCCTCTATCTCTCGTTCCGTTTTCATGAAGGCCATCTTCCGTTTCTGGATCTGATCCTATAATACAGTATTGGATGCTATAATTAATAACAAAATACATATCATCACTATCAAGTCAAGAACTGCAATGTGGAAACTATGGAATTTTTGCAGGAGAGAGAAAAAGTTGGGTGCTTGGTGTTATATGACCTCTAACAATATAACAACAAAATGTAAATAAATGGGTAATTGAAGGTAATATCACATGTGGTTTTGCTGACATATGAGAATGTGCGAGACCTGCTACATGATAATATTACAAACTACAAAAAAAAAAAAAACCCACATAGATATTGACTTGACAGCGACAATATTTTCAGACCTAATGTTCCTGATAAATGATACATTTAAACAACTTGTTAAACAACCCCTTCAGTATCACATTAATAAATCTAGGAAACTACCATATGTATAAGTTCGGCTGGAAAGTAGCCAACCAATCACACTGCAGCAGAACCCAAGGGTTGATCCTTAACCTTTTGATGCCTAACGACGACTACAGTGGTCGTACCGCACCGCTAACCTCTAAATGTTGCATTTTATATATTTATTCAACAAATATAGGTACTGACTATTTTAAACACGGTATACACTGTCAGTTTTTTCCTCTTCAAAATGCAGTTTGTTTCATAAATCTAACATATATGGTTCCGGTATTATTCACATTTTATATAGTGTGTGCTAAAATTAAAAAAAAATAATTCCGGCACCAAAAGGTTAATAACAAGCACGCCTCTGCACACAGCATTAAGCCACTTCTCCTGAAATGCTGTACTTACAGCCTATTCCAATAAGATTTTTCTAAATATGAACTTCCCACTCAGTTTTTAATGAATCCAAAATTTGCGGAAAAATGAAGCTGCATAATACAGGTGAAAGGGTTACTTTATTTCTAGCAAATACTACATTCTTTATCCTCTTGGGTAATCTGCACCTGACATAAACCAGCATGCTTTCTCACTATTAACTGCAGCCCCTATAAGAGAAGCTGTTGAACTTTCTGCAACTATTAAAAATATTTACGTATAACCACAGAAGTTAGTAAGGCAGTAAGCTTTCAGGTAATTTCAGAAAATTTAGCTGCAACTGGCAAAACTTCTGCCAATTTGTGTGACTGTCAAGGAAATATTATAGAATACTGCATATGCAAGGAAGCAGTGAAAGCACTTAGGTTACTGCTGTCAGCATACAGTCTGATAGGGACCTGCACCATTGTGGAGGTACGGTGTACAGCTTACTGTATGTGCAGAGAAGGTGTGAGGATCCTGCTTTGTCACTGCACACTATGAATTAAAGTGGTAGGGTAGACAGAATATTTTAACATAATTTTTCAGACTGACAGAAGAACTCTTACTGGTATTCTACATGTTCAGCCATGGTGGTTACATCATGCAGCTGACATATTTAACCCTTCAGCCCTGAAGTTGACTCCAGTTGCACGCAGCGTGCAACTACAATGCCCAAAGCCATATAAAAAATCATCAAGAATTTGCCAAGCACTGGCAGCCATTTCAATTCCTGGCTTTTGCAGAGTACACCCTGCATTTATTTCTGGCGTCGAAGTTTGGCATCTGAGAAAATGAATGCTTCCAGTACTTCAATATAAGGCAAACTAACATTCTTCAGTTGAACACTCCCAATACTTCAACATAAAGCAAAGTAATATTCTTCAGTTCAACACTCCCAAAACTTCATGAAAAGCAAAATAATATTCTTAGCTGAGCACTCCCAAAACTTCAATGCTAGGCAAAGTAATTTTCTTCAGCTGAACACTCCCAAAACTTCAATGCAAAGCAAAATAATATTCTTCAGCTGAACACTCCCAAAACTTCAATGCAAGGCAAAGTAATATTCTTCACCTCAATTAAATACATTTCTTTAACAAAGTGAACTGTTGCAGAGAAAAAAACAGTGAAACTGTTGAAATTTTTCGGTTTCCTTCAATTCATGAACAACAGCGAAAAACAAATTAATGCAAAAGTGAAGCGTAGTATCCAGAATTGCATTTTCTTACAGAACTGTCAATATGACAATTACTTTTCTGGGCTAGAAATGCAAAAGAATGATAACAATTCAATGATCAACTGAAAGAAAGTACCCTCATAAATACTGGCCAAGAACAATCAACTGAGACTGGTGTGCAAGCCAAATACAAATACTTAAGTAGGAACCAATGGAAATACTGTTCCCTATTTGTGTCAAACAGGAATTTATGCAGTTGCTGCTAAAGAACAAACACCAGTCACAGATATGTCACATGTAAAATGAGAATGGCTATCTTGAACATAACGCCAGGTTTGGAAAGGTAGCTAGTCATCAAGCACACCATTTACATGCTAAAAGCCACCGGCAGCTTAAAACATGGTACAATGTTATTGTCATGAAAGATATAAAAGATATGGCTGTCAGCAGCAGCAGAAGCAAGGTCTGGCCACACTAAGCAATTCAGACACAATAAAGAAGTATGTTCTGATTACTCTCTTAATAATTCCAAGGATACTAACAGCCTTAATCTGGGCAGGTCACGTAAATTTGCATACAGTAGAACCTTGTTATACATATATTGGTTTATACAACACCTCATATATAGCATCAGCTATTCTGTGGCACCAATTCATTCCTTACTGTTAACTACTATTATACTCCTCAATTATATCTATTCAGTCCCTTCCATGATGTTATAACCTGGTCTGACTATTATTTAACAGGCTACAGTATCACAAAATATCAGAGCCCTTGAAATACAGGATATAATTACATTATGGCACTTTCCCATTTTCTTACTAGCAGTGTATTGTACTTGAAAACATTATGAAGGGACAGACTATTTGTGGGATTTAATCATAAATGGGTGGATATCATCATAATATACAGCAATGAAACAGGGTATAAAGGCATGCAATAGACTGACAAGTTCAAAATATGGTCCAGATACAAGCCCTTGTTGTCATAGTATTTAAATAAGAAAAACTTTGGCCAAGTGTCTTTAGGCCAGCTCAGAATCTCCAGGAATCTGTTCAGTGAAATGAGTTAACACATAAACATTAAGAAACAACAGTTACTGAAACTGATATACATTCTGTAAGTATGAAACATGTATCTTCCAGAACAGGTTCAATGGTCTTGATGTATGACAATGTACTCTCATTCAAATGGTTCTGAATTTGATCCCCAGTCAGACCTCTGTGCAGATTTGTCTGCTCACAGATACACCCATTCACTCCTACACAAGATAACATATTGGAAGTGTGAAGAATACCAAAAACCTCTTCAGACTGTTGCAATGGGAAAGCGGCTGGTTATGAAAGATCAGTGTAGCTGTCAATGGACCTGTATGCAGTAATATTTAGCATCAAACTTAGTGACCCTGATGAGTTCATACAAACAACTACAACAATAATAAATTATTTGAGGCCACCTATCTTACCCTCAGTTCTTCATCTGAGTCTGCTCCATTGGCCTGTGAAGAATTGTTGCCTGCTGCTTCATCACCACTGTCTGAATCCTCACTGTCACCATACATCCCCAGACCTGCATGTGCAGTGTTCCAAATTCTCAAAATATCAGTGCATCTCCACAATACTGCATTAAATTGTTCAATAATATTTTAAAAAATAAACATTCTGAATTTAAAATATTGCAGTTTATTTCAGACATTGTTCAAGTTATGCCAGCATTTAAGTCTCACATGTCACAAAGCTGAAATGGACTGTTACTGACCTAAAGCAGCAAATGGATGTTGTGGGAAGTGCAATTCTGATTGTGATGCACTGTGATGCCACAAGTATGTTAGAGACGTGCAAACTTTTCAGCAGAACTCGATGTCTTCTACTTCAGGGTTTTACTCTGAGAAGCAGTAAGTTCCTCCACAATAGTGGTACATATCTACCACACTGTATGGCATCAGTGGCATACCGAGGGTGTGTTTT
>Ga0123357_10011804_pt1 | contig 11228 bp, 10 predicted proteins | sample TergutEmb28metaG_FD_89873 | JGI IMG/M metagenome (GOLD analysis project Ga0123357, IMG submission 89873) | Embiratermes neotenicus P4 segment gut microbial communities from Petit-Saut dam, French Guiana - Emb289 P4 | ecosystem: Host-associated > Arthropoda: Insects > Digestive system > Gut ... | reverse complement strand
TGTGCCTCTACACAAAGGAGAATGCTTCGAGAGGTACCATACCCTGAAACACTACTAGAATACCTGGTGAGTATAGAAATAAAATTTTAACTAAATATGTTTATATTGAGAAAAGTTAAGGGACTCGTACGGTACTATGGAGTTGTAAGGTTAAAGGTCCGGTTGAGAGTTTAAATGTCTGGTCCACGGGGGGTGGGCAGTGTTCACAGCTGTCGGGCACCAATGTGTTAACTTTGTTTCTTTGTTCATTTGTTTTCCAAAATGTCTCCGTATAGTTCCGTTTATTTTGTTATATGTTTGCAATTTATCTTCCAAGTCACTTCCGTATTCTGATATGCGATACCCCAAGTATTTAAAATCTGTTACTTGTTCAATAATGTTGTCGTTTATCACAATTTTTACTCTCTGTATGTGGTTCCCCCACACTGCCATTGATTTTGTTTTTGTACTAGATATGGTCATTATATATTTTCTTGCTATAAGGTTCAAGTGGTGTGCCATTGTTTGTAAATCATCTTCTGATGCAGCCATTAAAATTTGGTCATCTGCATAAAGTATCGTATTCACTGATTTCCTGTTATTTGGTTGTATGCCCATCTTTATCACTGTTTTGAATTCCTGTATTATTTTATTAATGTATATGTTAAATAATACCGGTAAAATGGTTTATAAAACCTTTAAATATTTATTAATAAGGCATGTATGCTTAATGGAACTCTTTTTACCTCATGATTAAACAAAAATGTGTGTGACAATTGAAGAAACATATTTCTTTACTTTAATATCTTGCAGAAAACTATTACATGTAACAACATATATAGAGCTTGTTGTGAATTTCCACTTTTGAAGTCAATATGACAATGAACCTTTCTATAGGTTCTAATAGTAGTGTCATGTTTCTACTGCAACAGTATCATACTTCATTCGTCTGGAGCACTTTAGCATAGAAAGTCTTTTTTATTCCTTTTAGAACATTCCTCACTACCAGATATTTGTAAAAATTAAGAACAATGTACGTCATTTCAAACACCCAGGTACCTTTCACAGATACAATGCATCCATAAAGGAACTTTGTAGAAAACAAGATTCACTTCTTTTCCTGCTATAAAAAGAGACACAAGTCACATGGTGATTTGTGGAGTAATGATGTGAACAAAACTGGAATAAAAGGCCTGCTGGATAAAGAACACCTACTACACATCCTCAGAAAACTTCACACTTCTTCACTTTATACAACCAACAGCTTGAACATACAAATATATATACATGATATAAAACCACTCCCACATATTTCAGCATTCAATTGTCATCATTACAGAGCAACACCAATCTTTAAAACCTAATGAATTATGACACTTTGTGGTGTTAAAATACTTAAAGCCATAATGAATCACAGCCGTTAAAATATATTTTATTACCCATTTATTATTATGACAATAAGCATTTATTACTATTATAATATAAAGTACTCCACTGCCACAAACTGTATCACAATTCATCAGGTTTTCAACACTGGTATGGCTTCCTTGGGGTCGACCGCCAAAACATGTAGGAGTGGATTAATACTGTATATATGTATTTGTATCCATAAACTGCTGGTTTTATAGAATAAATTGTATCACACTGCACAGTATGTACAACATTAAAATACACATGATTCTGATTAAATATTTATTATATACATTAAACCAAGAAACTTCTGTTTTAAAAAATAATATGCCTGTAACCTTATATCCCAGGCTTTTCTTTTCTGAATTATAGTGAAAAGCATGTTTGAATGTCATGGGGCATCTGAATGTAATAAATACAAAGTTCATAATGCCAGTGTTATGGTGGAAATTATTTACTGTCTGAGGTATATGGGATATGTGGAACAGTTTGGATGGTGGCTCTTCTCCACCCTCAGCTTTTTGTTTTATGATCAGCTGCTTGCATCCTAGTTTCAACCCTGGCCACCCATCTTAATATAAAAACTAATGTGAACAAAATCTCTCTGTATAACAAACATCTCAAGCTCAGAGAAGATCCAGCTTAAGACATTATATAAATCAACTAAACTAAAGCACTGGACACTGTCAGACATAATATTTGTATAATTAATAAATCAACCACTAACACAAACATTTAATGAATAATTAAATATGATAAATTCTGAATTGAAAATTGTTGTTAGGTTTGTGTACAGTCACAAGATTGAGACATGTGACTTACCTCTGACTTTCTCTTGTTCTTAGTGCCTTCAGTGAATTCTTGATCTCTGTAGGAATTTGCTAATGCAAGGATCACAGGCAGTGTGTGGTGGGGATGGTCCACAGCACAGCATTCTGGACAATGCATTAGAACATCTCATTTCTTTAGGTCACAGCTTCATATACACAGACAATTCCAATTTAAAACTGTGTGTTCAAGTTCACATTCAAAAGACCAACCAATAGAAGAGAGGACAGGGTCCAGAAAGGCCAGTGGGAACCAAAGACCCTGAAAAGGGCTTGGGGGCAGGAACAATAACAATCAGCCCTTCTCACAGCCACAAGTCAGGACCCCACTATTCATTCTTTTTCCCATTCTGAAGAAGCTGCCCTTTTCAGTAATTACAGTTCTCACTCCACAGCATTCACCGGCCATTCCCATTCTCTGTAACCCATTATCATTAGTTATACTCAAATATAACTTTTGGCTCATTTCTGCCATGAAGATAGAGGCATCATGTACTTCTATACCATGATCAGGTTGCAGTTGTTTGAAACCTGTTACATTATCATGCATTTCTCTTCTTTGTTGCACTTCTAATCAAATTTGACTACCTATTACAAAAATATAAATTAAGACTGGATTCCATCAAAAGCTGTAGTGCAATATTAGATAGTGTATGATTAATATCTCATTCAAAAGATGTCATGTGAATATGAACATGATGTCTGCACATGTGACACTTTTAAAGGTTAAAGCAATAAAACTTAAGTCACACTAAAAATTCACAGATACCAAAACAAGGATGGATTTTGTGGACTGGAATAATACTTTTCTGTAAGAGTGATAAGACTGGAAATAATCCATCACCAGGATTATTTGAATAATTAAACATATGATTAAAGCAACTCTTATTCATCTCACAAATGATTTTAGAATACTTACCTAATAATGCATTTAATTTCGTGGCAAATGGGTCTGACATACTGTTACTTATCCGAGGTGCCAACTGTGGTAAGACAGGTAAAAACTTATAGCTTGGAATGTGATGCAAATGTTGTTCCAGCACCTCACAGACCTCTTTATGTGTGGTGTTCTCCAGCCAGATAGAAGTCAAGCGAAAAACCTGTAAGCTGTGCTGGACACCATGTTTCAAGCTCAACAGGTAGTACCTACAAGCAAGAACCAGCATCGGTCTTACTTTACATTGTAACCAGTTCTGTCATGTACAACCTACATACTGAATGCAAATATTTTTGTCCACTTATGTCCAAAGACTGAAGAAATTTCATTACATTCAGTTGTCAACTCACAGAAGGTGAAATTTAAGTTTAACCCTTTAATGACACTAGGGTTTAAAAACCAATTACTGTCCAGAATGGACGGGTGTTAAATATATACTACCGTATTACACATTCATGACCGTACAGTGCACCAAGGCTGCCAGTACATTACAATTAAGGTCCATACAGGTCAACGAGTCTGTCACTGAAGGGTTAAAATTGACAAAATCTGACAAGAGTGTGCAACAGTAAAAGGAACCTGACCAAAAAGAGCTAAATTGGTAGTTTTATTAACCACTTACTTCATGGCCAGTTTCAAGTACATGTTCTTTTCATTCTCCCTGTTCTTCATTTCTGCCTTATCAATACTGCTCATCTTCTGGCACATATGTAATTTCCTCTGCTCATCCCTTGACAGATTCTTTTGCTGTTGTAGTTTCTCTGCCTCTTCTGTGGCTTTGGTCATGAACTGCTGCTTTGATTCAAATGCAGATGACTTCAGTATTCCCAAGAGCTGCTGATACTCTGCATCCACAAAACGTGCCAGTGAGGAATATGTCTCCAGCTGATTCTCCTCACTGTACTGCACTCCTTTAAGGATGTCCACAGCTTTCAAGAAGTAGCGCTCAACAATCATCTGTATGTGGAATAAATGACAGGTCTGATTTACACCAGCTCATGTGCTGTCATGAACATGTTACAAGAAACACACAAATTTTATCTATCACTTTCAGTTAAGTGTTTCCTTCCCAGTACATTTTCATGTCACAACCTCTTTAAACACATATGCTTGCAACCTCTTTCAAATGACATTTTGTTAAATTTCATGTTAAAAACTTCTTTAAAGATTTAACATTTCCTCCCCCTCTTCTTCTACAGTGAAGTTACATTTCAATGACATCAACTAACCGTTTTGTTAAAATAATATTTTCCTCACCAGATTTGCACAGTTTCACTTACACTAATACAAAATGATGCTCATTAATGCCATAATGAGATTACAGTGAATATGTAAAACATGAATAATTTTTATGTATTCAAAAACAAATCTGGTGTTTAAAAATCAGAGCATACATCACTGACATGTTAACAAAATCATATTTAACAGCTCAATTAAGTCATTTTTAATAACATAAATATTTTTTAAATCCTAAAACATGTGATACAAGTTTCTGTACCACAAAGCAGTGTTTGCACTTTTATATTCACTAAAATATAATGAATATAATTTTTCATAAATAATAAAATACAGATCCTCAAGTTGTTCTTGAATATAGGAGTTTTTAGGCTTTTGTACTGGTGTAGCTGAGGTCTCTTTTCTTCTGGGATGTCACTGGATGATTGGTGGCCAATGTTTTGAGACAATATAGTGGTTTCATCTTCGAGGGTCAAAAAGTCAGGACACACAGTGACACAATGCCATGTCCCAGATGAAGAAAGACTACTTGAATGTGGTTTTTGACTTTTCCCTTTAAATCAATGACATCAGTACAATGTTATTATCTGACAGGAATGACAAATTTTACCTGAGAGTTTTCAGATCTGGTTTCAGCCATCCAGTTACCATACAGTGTAAGAGCAGATGAATACAACAATCTCATCTCAGTAGATTCATTGCCAATCGAAGACAGTTCAACAATGAGTGAACGGAGGATAGGTCTTCCAACTTCACGCACCCCACTCCCCCATGACAGCTGTGCTTCCTCCAGTTTCAACCGCCCATTAACTACTGATGACAATCTTCCAACTTGTGACAACATTTTAAGACAACGCATTCCAACATGATGCCAGCCCTCAGTCCGTGCCAGTTCAGCTGTGTTAAGTTGAATTTCGGCTAAGTGTTTAACCAACTGTTGTTTCATTTCATCATTCTTCTCTGTCAGCGCTGCATTACATAGCAATACTCCTCGCTGCACAAGGATTGGTTCCATGTACTGAAATTCACTGACAGTGAGGCAACATTGCTTTTTCCATTTATCCACAGCTGCTTCCATATCAGCAGCCTCTCCTGACTGCCATGCAGGTACAAAATCCTCTATCTCCTGCAATGCCTGAAGTTGCGACAAAGCATGGTAGAGGTTTTTGCTACATTCTAAGCTTGCATGTGCCAATGAATCTACAACACACTTTCTTGCCTTTGCTACAGCTCTTTCAATATTTGCAAAATCTAAATCATGCAATGCCTTCAGTGCCAAGTAGTGATATTTCTCATAACCCTCTTTTACTATTATTGATTGGAGACCATTACTGTTGTCAGTTTTATTATAATTTAAATTTTTACTGTTTTCTGTGGACAACAGATTCCATTGTCCAAGTCTCCATCCACATTCATATTGATAATCTTCAAATTCAGAATGCATTCCACCCATCAAGTAGGAGTTTTGAGTATGATACAGACCAAGTCTCTTCAGTGCAAACAGCAAACCTACAAAGAAAAGGGATCAACTTACAACCATTTCAGAAGTCAATGTGGTACAGTAATTCACCCTGTCTGTCATCTACACTGCTGCAGTTTCCATGTCAGTACCCTATGTATGAATAAGGAACTTGTTCTTAATCTACAAATTTCAAGTAAGACAGACTGACTAAATGCAGCACAGTAAGTGAAAGCAAAATAAACATACCTCCAGTAGCATCTTCATTCCCATTGGACAGCTCTAAGTCATAAGAGTGAAGCACATTGTGCCATTTACCAGTCAACTCATAGCAAAAAATATTGGTTTGAGGGTCCAGTATACGTGAAGCGACAAACCCATATACAGCATCATTATCACCAATCTTCTTGTAAGCCTGCATATAAAACAAGACAATACCATTAACAACCACTCTATAGAGAAAGTGAGCAATATCTTTTGTAGTTCACATTTATGTAAAATAAGTGACACTGTGCAGTTGGAAAATAAAGAAACAAACATTCCCCTAACAAATGCTATCTGCGTCACACTACAGCACTCTTCAACAAGTGTTTCCCTTTGTTTTTGAGCCTTCACTTCAAATTTACCTTCCAACCACACAATAAGTTTGGATCTAAACAAAATCAGTATCATATATTTTATCCACTTACAATGCCATGCAAAAGGTCAATTATGTAGAAATGCAGCATTGATTAAATATATTGGAGTGTATACTGTGATACCCAATGTTACACATACATACATGTATGTACACACACACACACACACACACACAAATATTTTCACACTGGAAGATACAGGACATGTGACAATATTTGACCTCTTTCAGTATATTCTGGAGAGCCATTCCATTCTGCGCAGTTCTGTCACAGATGTACTCCAGTACTGACAGTGACTGGCCACCGGGACAATCAACGTCTAAGCTTTCCCTGAAACATGCCACAACATAATAAATATGGTACTAAAATCAGCCACCTCAAATGCAGTAAAATTTCACATTCCAGACAATGTCAGGTGTTCACGCATTGTTGAAAAGGTTGAAGCTAGCATAGACTAAAGAAACACAGTTGCTTCCTTACAACTGGCCAATTAAGATTTCAGCACATTTTGTCATAAAAAAACTTAAGATTCTATAAAACACAGTGCAAACCTAGCCTCAGCAAAAGCTACTTAATCATAAGTTATGTAAACAAAATTCCCTGTAGTACAATGCAAGCAAGCCCACTGATAGCATAAGTCAGTGAATATACAAAAAAATCATTTAATTAGCACACTGACTAATGCACATACATAAAATTTTTATATTCAAACATTTAAAATCGCTCCAACATATTTGGATCCTAAGATCATCTTCAGGGAGCCACATTGTTCCTTGCTGAAGTCACATTTTTAAAAATATGTGTTATGTTGTGTGAGACTCATGCAACACAACACATGACACACACCCACAGTCAGGCGCATTCTCAGCAGCGTACGACTTACACAATACGACATGCCGCCACAGCACCATGTTAATATAAGGAAATTAATCAGTGAGTGTTTTTTTAAAAAAAAATGTGACTTTAGCAAGAAACAGTGTAGCTCCCTGAAAATGATCTTAGGATCGAAACATGTTGGAGGGATTTTAAATGTTTTAATGTAAAAATTTTATGTATGTGCATTAGTTGGTGTGCTAATTAAATGACTCTACGAAGTACACGGTGCAATGATAAAGATAAATTTAAAAATGTTTCTCACTGCCCTAAGAATGCATTCTGGAATGAACGATAGGTAAAAGAGCAAATTATAGAAAATGTATTCAAACAAGAATATCTCCCATTAACCCTAAATGAATTAATGGTTTCTTAAAATAAAATTCCCTTATTGATTTCTAGTAACAGCATGTCACTGACATACTGTTAAATTTCATGAAACTGCAGTCCCTATATACATACATCCTTCCCCTTCTTCCTATGCCTTTTCTGCCCATTTCCTGGCCATGGCCCCACATGTACACATATACGACTCTCTTTCTTCTATTTAGCAAAATTGGTTATCTACCATTTCAGGACCTCAGCATAACAAATTTTTGGACACAAGTTCCAACAATTTCAAATAATAAAGTAACATGAAATTACCTGTTATCATCACACCAGAGTTCAGCATACAGAATGGATGTGAAGTATGCAGAACAGAACTGAGCAGCTTGAGCAACATGCAGATAATTGAGTTCCAAATACGGAGCACTTGTGAATCCATTCCTGTAAAATTACAATTAAAATCTGTCAAAAGATACATAAAGCAAGTCATTTACAACCAGTTTCTCAAACACTGCACAGGTCTGAGTGAAACTCATCATGTGCATGAGCCCTGTTACATTCTAACATACAGACAAACATTCCAAAACTATCAGAATTGCATTTATTTAAATTCAGGTGGGCATCAAAATAATTATTTTGTTAAAACACGAGAAAGATACCTAGAATTAAGTGAAATAAAGTTAATTACCATTTTTTTAAGTCTGTAGATATTTATTTGTTTATTTCCTTTAAATACTCAAACTAGACATGAAAGTGTTTAAAAAACTAAAATTTAAAATCTCAAAAATGGGCATTTGTTGGTGCTACTAATTTTGCAAACATGTTACATTTTACCATCCATATTGTTTTGTTTATTGCAGTTTCTACTACTCTTTGTATAATTATGGCAATACACTAACGCTTTCATGCTTCTCTTATAATCCAAAACTTCTACACATGTTTTGTGAAGAATTTGTACTTTCATGGCCTGTTCTTGCCAACTTAAGTCAGTAATTCAAGGCAGTAAAAGAAGATTACTGGCTATATTTCCCACGTAACGAGGATATACAAACTTGCATAAATACCAGTATATGTCAAACAGTGCATATTTTTAACAAGACAATGTACATAAAATGTAACATTGAAGCGCATTTGTGTAACCAGCCTTAGTTACTGGGGATGCAAGTGCATGCACCATATTATATTGTTATCTGTGGCCTGTCTGGCTCTTCTACCATATTTTTCCACATTATCCCATGAAGGACACAATTCAGAATAAGAGTTCTTGAACATAAAATGTGTGTTTTTATTTTCTATAGAACGCTTGTCCAAAACATTTCTCATTCTAAGAATTCAGCGAGAAATCATCACAACTGTACATAGGTCTTCATGTAAAGCAGTCATTACTGGTCAGAATTTAATAAAATTTGAATTTTCTTGATAGAGTTTCAAAAAATACTCAAATATCAAATTTCATGAAAATCTGCTGAATAGAAGCCAAGGTGCTGTTCCACGCAGATGGACAGACAGACATGACAAAGCCAATACTCACTTTTCACAGTTGTGTGAATATGTTATAAAAAAAAAGTGAAAATAAAAATAAACCTTCTTCTTGTGCCCATGTTTTCCTACACTGATAACAATGCCCAATAATTTGAATGAAGTCTTCCCGTTGTGTACTGATTCTATATATTCACTTTATTAATACACATTTCCGTCAACACAACTATATAATAAAGGCATGAGTTTAAGCTGACACGACATGTTTCGACTTAAAAAGTCATCCTCAGGCTAAGCTAAGAACCATGAAGTTCTTTACAGTGTGGTTGCATGCATTTGGGATCCCAGATGTCTTCCCACAACTTGTTGTGGGAAGACATTCACCCCCCGCCGGAAGAGAAAGCTACACAGGGACAGAAGCCCGCCCACCACTGCATGAAGAAACCGGCAACTGTCTCACAAAAAACTAATTAGACGAGATGCAACCGATCCAGAACAGAAAGCAGTAACAGACTACAAAGAACAAGTGGACAGGATCCCCTCCACCCCCACCCCATCCACCAGAAAACTAATAAGCAGGAGAACCAAAACAACCACAATGGACATAACAACCAGAAGCCCAATCAGCAAACAACTACCCCAAGAAATAGCACACATCACATACTTGACCCTAATACAATTACAATAGTATAATAGATATAAATCAAGTTAGGTACATGGTACGAATCACAGCAAAAATTATAAGCCAACTGGGATCCCAAATGCGTGCAGCCACACTGTAAAGAACTTCATGGTTCTTAGCTTAGCCTGAGGATGACTTTTTAAGTCAAAACATGTTGCATTAGCTTAAACTCATGCCTTTATTATATAGTTGTGTTGACTGAAATATATATTAATAAAGTGAATACATAGAATGCCCATTAAATTTCCACTTGGCTCACTGCCAAAGCAATGAATCATCTTTCATTTCTTATTGCAGTGGTAACAAACTTTTTAAACACCTTATGCTGTGTCCACATTATTTCAGGTGCAACAGTAAGCATTCCCCCACACCCCTCCTTCGTGTGACAGACCCTACTGGTCCAGGGCCTCCTCATTACCAAGGCTTCACAATCACTCAGTTCAACACATCACATGTGGCAGGACTCCTCTGGACGGGCGATCAACCCACCACAGAAACCTATACCTGACAACACACAACCCTCACAAGAGACAAACATCCATGCCCCTGGCAAAATTTGCACCTGCAAACCCAGCAAATGGGCAGCCACAGACCCACACCTTGGACCACACTGCCACTGAGATCAGCAACAGTAAGCAATTTGAAAAACTAGTACAATATTAAAGTGGGGGGGAAAGAAAAAACTTACTTTTCTTTGAACTTCAAATGTTGTTGAAGTCGTACATAATGTACAGTATTTAGCATACACTGTACAGACGCTCTATTGAAACACACTTGCTCCTTACAATCTGAAAATAATGAACAATAATTTCAACTGCTATTCTATTATCATAAGCAAAATATTTTAAATAAAGATTTAAGTGAGACAGCAAGAGTGAGAGTTTGTTGGTTTGTATTGTGTAAAACAGGCAGTATGAAGACATGTGAAATGGAATGATGTAATTGCTAGTAACTTGTGGGATGGGTTTCTGCCTGGAGGTACTGACCCACAGGCCCGGATCCACTTCCCTTCCTCTTAGCTCCACTTCTTTAACCCCGAGGTTTCAAGTTATCAGTCCAAGACTGTACATAGAGACCTATGCACAGAACAGCCACGTGGTGAATTCCACATAAAACACCGATGCTGACCAAATGTCATATTCATTGCTTCAATACATGTTCATTAATGTACTCATTTTTAATCCCAGCCCCCATTTTTACCCATTTTTAGGGGACACAAATTTCTTTCCCAAGATGTCTTTGCTATCCACAAATAGAAAACCTCCTGCACAAAATTATTCCAATTAAATTTTTTTGTCCAAATTACAAAATTTGTCTCTGTGGTGGTGGTGGTGGTGGTGGTGGTGGTGGTGGTGGGGGGGTGGGGGGGGGGGGGGGGGGG
>Ga0123357_10011802_pt1 | contig 11228 bp, 7 predicted proteins | sample TergutEmb28metaG_FD_89873 | JGI IMG/M metagenome (GOLD analysis project Ga0123357, IMG submission 89873) | Embiratermes neotenicus P4 segment gut microbial communities from Petit-Saut dam, French Guiana - Emb289 P4 | ecosystem: Host-associated > Arthropoda: Insects > Digestive system > Gut ... | reverse complement strand
TTTACCATGCACTTCATTACACTCCCTGATGATGGTCAATATTGACCGAAACATGTTGGAGTCAATAATTTTATAATTCTATAAGAGTTTTATAATATTTTAACGATTGTATAATAAAAATAAAGTGCAATACGCTGGCTAGTTACACTAATTAATTACTATTGCACGGCATAACAATGAAAACATTATGTAAATATATTAACTGATTTAAACTAAGCAAAGGCATTGTTGTCTTGAAGATAATATTGAAATTTCACTTTCTGTGACCGAATAGTTTGACCTCAGCCTTGATGCTTCTGACTTGTATTTATAATATGCTGGTTTTGAATTGCGGCTGAAGCCGATGAAGCTGTTTGGGGTTTCTTTCGTCTTCCAAGCAAGTTACTGGAAACCAGTTTCACAATACGCTATAAACGCTAACTCCTACTCCTTTTTCAATTTATTAATCACTGTCACCAAATCATTCGACACCATATACTCCTCTGTCACTGAAAATGTCGCTAAATATACTATAAATACAAGGTTTTTTTTCCACAGTAACGGGAATGTCACGTGTTAAAGGAGTATTATTGATCGTGGGACTGGTAAACACCGAAGAACCTATGCTATGAGTAGCACGATACTGTAAATATACTCTGTTGTGCTACGTTTGATGTGCGTGTAACCTATTGGTTCTAGCACTGAATTCTGTGCCGCATTGCACAATAATATCCTACTTAAATAGAACTAGTCCACCCAGAAACATTCAGTATACGACACATGGAGTAATTCGTATTGGAACGTCACGATTCAAAAGCAAAGAAACACGAGTCCACATAATGAATTCCCTGACGTGTTTTGTTAGGCAGATTTCAGATATTTTTAACGAAATGGGTTACCGCTAGTTGGCTTTTTTTTTATAAAATTCATGTCCTTGCGCTTCAGTTCTTCTCGTGTTCAATCGTCATGAATGCTGTATCCTTGAGGTACTGTACCTTTATATGGTGTATTAAATGTAGCGCAATTATTTTAATTGTCTGGTTCCACTTATGGTGTGTAGAGAGTACATTCCGGAACACCAGGGTGGTCGTCCAAATCAACTAGATAACACAGTGTGGCCGGCGGTAATATCCGGTCACTGGTTGGGAACCATTATGCTATAGAAACATTTGTAATCAATCATAATGTTATGGTTATTACTGAATCGTCATATTGGAACTGTTCTTCCTCTTGAGCGTCCGTGTGAACTTAGTCTCACAATGTTGAAGGGCGAACCTAGGACACTGGCTACTTTCGCACGGTGATTTAGTGATGAACACTGTAATGCTTTACGTGGCTGGAAACCACAGCTTCCGCTGCCTGCTGAGAGCGGTGAGCCATGGCTAGCAATGAATCAGGTTGTTTGGTCACACAGCTTAAAGTTTAGGGTGACCGGAATTGGAATAATATCAAAATGAGCTCTGCATTGATACAACTTTGTTAATTAGCCCACGAACAAGACTTCTTACATGAAAATTTATAATGTTTTCTAAAATGGTGATTTTCCTTAAGTTACTTAACACATTCTTAATTTATATGAAATATTTTTATAAAAGTGGCATACTCCAACACATGGATAGATAATTAGAAAGTCTGTATGGCTGCTATTATTTTCTCGGTATGTACCGCTACATGTTTTGGAGAAAATGAAAGTTCGGCCAGTGGAAGCCAAGTTGTTTCTTGCAGTCAGGCGGACGGACAGACTTGAAGTAGCTAATAGTCGTTTTCGTAATATTGCGAACGCGCCTAAAAACTGTTATCTCGTCTGTCGCCTCAATAATGCAAATAAAATTATTGCCCATGTTTATCTATCTGCACATACACAACAATAAAACAGTAAATGTGCCAAGGATGTAGTACACTTCAATCTAAACATAGGTGTTTAAAAAAGCTTAAAAGAGCTACATATTTCGGCTACAGCTCATCATCATCATCAGACTGTCTACAGGAACATTTCCATTTTATTCTTGCAGATAGCCTGATGTTGGCTGTAGCCTATAGCCGCAACGTGTAGCTGTTGGTGCATTAAATAAACAGTGTGGTGTGTAGACAGAAAAACTTCATATCTTAGATTGTACTGAGTAAACAACGGTGATGAATTGCATGAAAATAATTTTACCAGTTTTACGTGCTTTTGAAACGCTCTGTTTTATCCTAGGTTGTAAGAAAAAGTTTCTGTTGCATCAAAAATATTTGTACTGGACGGAAATGAATCAAATTGTTCATCAAGCATGTTTAATGGCAAAATCCCAGCCTATCACCATTGGATTTTCTATACAAATCACCCATTGGTGATAGGCTTGGATTTGGATGTAGTTTAAGATGTGCCGGGATGAGGAGAGTTCTTTTCACATTTATGAAATTGTTCTGTCACGCAGAACTGGACAATGCAGCTATTGAGAAAGAAGTGTGACTGAAGAGGACATCATTTAAGAAATCTGTAGAGTGAACTAAGAAAACAAAATTAACAAATTCAGGAAAAATATTATATACGTTTATATGTAAATGGGAGTGTCATGCTAGAAAACTGGAAAAGATGGAGTGACAAGTTTCGTTGTAATTATGAATACTGGCTTAGATGAGTAAATGGAACTCGAACTGGGGTGTGAAGTAACGATTGTCCGGGGGTTGAACGCCGCAGAGAACCTGGTGACAGCGAGCGCGGTCCACGATTTTGGGTAGGCGCTTTTGTAATGAAGCAATGCTGACTCGACTGATACGTATTCATATTCATGACAGGGACAGAGGACTGAATACGGAGTGCCGATGCGTCTTATGTACATGTGAGATAAAGGGACATACTGAAATGTAATAAGGAAACCTCTTCGAAAGGGTCAGTTTTAAGACGGAAAAATGTGACATAGGATAACATTAAGAAGAATATTCCATGGTGAGAATAGGAAATGAATGGAAAGTGTTCGGGATTGTGCCCAGGTTTTGGTGGTGTATAAGTTTCTGGGTCTAATACAGGCTTAATATTTCGGCGTGAAAGTTTTTATGTCATGTGACTACATTTTTATTTGCTCCATTTGTATCAGGTTTTCCTGATAAGATAACTGTTATATTTATTTGTACAGTACGACCGTTATAATTATATAACTAGCTATCGAGTTAGCTGGTTTTCCTGCGGGGTACAGTTGCTTATTTCATACTGAAACTGTTGATTTCCCTTTTATTTATATTCCATAAGTGCGCAGCGATGTTTTGCTGTAGAAGTCTTTTATGGTTTTTTCGTTTAATTGTTAGTTTTAGTGATTTTGTGCCTTCTTAGCACACGCGGTATGGAGTGATACAGAATTGGCTGTTTCTGTCCTTTCAGTTGCCCTATGTACCTTATCTAAAACTGTGGAATGTGTTTTGTAAATATTTTATACCAAGAATTTACACCAGTAGTGGTTAGGGTACATATACTGTGTTTCGTATCAGTCAAAATCAAGTTTTATTTCTCACGAAACTCAAATAGCATATCTACATATATTTTTCTAAGAACCGCCTGCCCTAAAAGTATTTTTGCATGTTACTTATAGTATACCCACCATTCACTTCTATTTGAAATTTTTAAAACGTGACGTGTACTTAAAGGCATGCTAATAAAAGTTATGGAGTTTTTAATAACAGAAAATGGCGCGTTTGGGAAATGTGACATGGCAAAACACAAATAACGTTTTCCCTGTAATTAAGTGCTACGTCATGACGGCACGCAGTGAACTGAAGGTACAGAATCAAGCATTCTTATGTTCGGCGTTAGATCTAGGCGAATGTACAGTTTTATGCCCCGTTCCCTTTATACGCGAAAAGAGATTCCCCGGTAGTCGGTGAACAAGGGGATAGTTGGGCCCACATAACTGGTATGGACGCTATAAAAATAAAGAAAAATACCTTGACCCTGCAGGAAAGGTGAATCAACTCCTGTGTCTTCTAAACCCCAGGATAACCATTTTACCAACTAGCTGTCAAGGATTGAGTTTTTAAATACTTACACTTGAATTAGGAATACACCCTTATACTTTTATTTACGATTGCCAGCACAAATCAGTAAATCATTTCACTTGCTGAATAGTTTGAAAACAAAAGAATTGAGTTTATAAAATGAAAACAACCGAAGCTTTAAACTTGGCATTGAAATGTACACGTGTGTATGTTTTATCTCTTACAACAATCCCTTCAGTGAAAACCCATGTTTGTCTTTTTTGGATAGGAGTTTTAAAACTAAATGTGAATGTAGAGAAATGCCAAACATCACGTTGAACTGAATCAGTAAAAAAGTCTCTTCATAATAGTACTTGCAGAGACCCCCTAGGATTTAATTACATACACTGATAAAGAAGTTCTGGCTCTGTAGGGAAGAGGCTTGTTTTGTTACGGTAACAATGGCCGTAATGTGGTGCGGTCATGTGTTTCTGGGAGAATAGAGACCTTGCCGTCGGGCACTGTAGAGCTTCTCGTCTTGCCACGTTCAGTCGGACGGAGCCTTCTCCGGCTGAGCAAGCACACAGCAGGCGGAACAAGACTACCAACTCTGACACTCTCACACATCAACGCACAAGACACGTCTGAAATAAAGAGAAATAAGCAAAGAAAGAAGGAAGGAAAGACGGACTGGATTGAGAGAGCGAGAAAGGATGAAATGCAAAGCGAAAAGCACACCGAAATAGGAGTAAAAAAATAAGTAACTAATAATTTTCATGAAGAAAAGAGCTACTCAAAACAATCGATGTCCGCTGTAGTACCAGTGAGGTTCAGAATATGCAGGTGCGGTTCACTTCGTGTGGTCCCTCAATCAAATAACTTCCTTGGCTGAAGATAATAGTCGTTTTCCTCAGTCCCTTTACAACTACTAAGGGATCCGTAATCTTGCCAACCATGTTGTTGCAAATAACCATCTCTAAATATGTTGTCACCATTTTACGTTAAGTAGCCTGTCCATTTACCAAATCATCGTTAAGAGACACTAAGCACTCCTGTTTGTTCCGCTGTAATGTATGCACATGATATGATCTGAATCTGATCGCAACAATTACGATCGTAAATCCAACCGAGTTGTTAACACCCTTGCTTTTTACATGGAAAGTTTTGGGTCTGATGTGAACATCAGAATACATCAGTCAGTCCAGGTAAATGCCGGGATAGTACGTGAAAGTAGGCGACGGTCTACTCCTTGTATATCCTTTCCAATTTACGATTCACTAAACCTGCCGAGCGTTGACATATTTCGGTAACCTTTATTCGGAATGTGCCCGGTTCGAATCTTGACCAACATGCAGGCGGTCCAGATTGAGACATTCTGTGGTCTTCCTCAGACTTCCCAGAAGAAATCCGGCTTTGTACTTCTAGTGTATCACGTCAAATTCCAAATCTTTTTGAATAATCCTAGCATTCGACGCTATATAAACTTAACTACTGACAGTGTCAGTAAATACTGATATGTAATTATGTAAATAACCCATTGAAGAATTCACAATTGTGTGTTATTTTAACATGCTTTTTCCTACAAGCCACAAACACCTCCAGTTTCCTCATTAGATTTGTGTTTCTCATATGACTGTCAGTTGGGAAAGATCAGTCCGCGTTTCATACATCACGTTGCACATATTAGGTTTCTGTCGGTAAATGACTAGGCTAAAGCCTGGAAGACCGAGAACGTCTGTCCATATCTGCTCTGGAACTTGCCCAGCTTCCATTTCAATAGCTGCCGGCGAATATTACCCGGGAATAAGGCGGTCGGGGCGTGAAGCTCACCGGGCAACTCCGTCTAGTACCGAGTATAACAATGTGTGAGATTATAATCCACTGTCTCATATGTTTTATAGCATATACAGGAACTACTTTAACTTCAACTTCGCCTGTTCCAACTAACTGCTCATCTGAATTTTACTCCCCACTGCGTGCCGTTGTGTGGCTCTTGATACTGCATCTTCAGTACACACGACTGCTTACAATTCTTTCGGCTGTCGAGGTCAAAGTTAGGATCAGAAACTAACTTCCGCTTCAATCTTGTTTTTGTGGATGCGTGTGTGGTGTGTGTCCGTTCGCAAGAAACACTGTACGCTACGAACTATCAGAGAAATTATTTGCTTACTTGCCTAACTTCCAGTTTTATACTGAAGCATGAAAATCTTTTGGGTTTTAAACTGTAGCCAAGCATAGAAATAAAACAACACTATTTCCATAAATTAGAGCACTCATGTAAAGTATTCAGAATTATCCTCAAATATACATATGCAATGCCTTGAAAGTTTTGAAATGTGATGCTGGAGAAGGAGAAATGAAGAAGTATTACATAGGCTGATGGAGGACAGGAATATCTACATAAAATAGAAAGAAGGAAGATTAATTGGATTGTTCACGTCTTGCATAAGAACTGTCTTGTAGAACGCACTATTGAAGGAAAGATAGGAGGATGGAAGTGACAGGAAGAAGGGAAGAAGACGTAAGCAGCTACTGAAAGACATTAAGGAAACGAGAAGCTACTGGAGAGTGGAGAGGGAAGTACTAGATCATACTCGGTGGACAATTCATCTTGGAAGAGGCTGTACCTGTCGTAAGACAGACTATATGATTAATGAATACCTATGAGTATTTTTATAAAATAGGGTGTTTTATACTTTTCTCTCATGTCTTTTATCGAAGGGTGCTGGGAACTAAAATAAATGTAACCGTCTCAGTCTTTCTACTCTCACCATTATTTCGACTTGAAATCTATCCTCAGTACACAGTTTAACTATAGCATCGTTCATCATTATTACCCATCAGACCCTCACACTTCCGGTTTGCGTAAACAAGCTTTCCTTAATGTTATAATTAGTCAAGTTTTTTCCATTTCCTTATCGTCCTGTATTCTTTTAAATAGACTCCAAAAGCTCAAAAAGTCATTTATTTTTCCAACGAACTTCTTGATATCTATTTTATGGAGGTTTAGTTTCCTTCTACCAACGGTCAGGGAAGAAGGGACCGACTGCCATTGTTTACCAAGACTTGAGCGCGACAATTCAACAATTGTTCCCTCTTCACAAGTGCATGAACCATCCTTTCTCCATATTCTTTGACGTGAAATAAATAATTCAGTTTAATTCTTTATTATGGATGAATGTCCTAAAAGAGACACCAGGAACATAAGAAAACAAGACCGGCCATGGCCTCTACACGTAACGTGACATTAACCCTTTGACGCCCTAAGACCCCTATAGTGGTCGTACCTTACCGCTAAACCTCTAAATGTTGCATTGTATATATTTATTCAATAAATACAGGTACTGAATATTTTAAATATGGTATAAACTGTCCGTTTTTTTCTCTCTTCAAAATGCAGTTTGTTTAATAATTCTAACGTATTTGGTTCCTGTTTAATTCACATTTTATTTACAGAGTGCGCTAAAATTTAAAAAAAAATAATTCCGACGCCAAAAGGTTAAAGCGCTTCCAATTAACTTGTTTTCCGTGAAAAAGCAATGTGTTACATATTGCGAATGTCTGTGTTCTTGCCATAGTTATCCAGCATGCACAGCCCATATTTACTACGAAGGATTATATTTTCATCGGTGAACTGTCTGATTTTACGATATTTTTCCACGTTGTGTCATAAACGACACGATCTTCGGAGAAAAGTTATGGAACGTAAAATGTGAGTTCGATTGTTTTTACATATTTGTCTCGAACATACATTTCATTCTAAGAAGAATTAAGCCATATGTTATCATAAATGTACATAGTTCTCCATATGAAGTACTCATTATTCTTCAAAGATATTGATGAAAATTCAATATTCTCGACAGATTTTGAAAAATACAAAAATATCAAATTTCATAAAACTCCGTCCAGTAGGAACCGAGTTGTTTTATAAGAGCAGATGGGCGGACAGACATGACGAAGATAATAGTCGCTTTTCACTACTTTTTGAAAGCTTCTAAGTACACAAATTACAAAAACATACTGAAAAACATGGAAAAGAAATAATAAGAAATCACAACTAAAAATGTCATTAAAGTATTATGATTGTTCCAAGAAAAAATCGTTGAGAGCGATCATTGGTTCCTGAACATACTGACACTAGGGTTTCATTAAATTAAGGCTTACCTGCGTTGGGCTAGTTGCTAATTCAGCGCTTGAATGCACCAAGACACAAATACACAAATACTAAAAAATTACCTGACAAAACAGGGAAAGCATAGTAATAATAATAATAGTAATAATAATGATGTGACAGTAATGGCAATATAACTGAAGGGATACATCAGCAAATGTAACAAAACTACTTCAGAAGGATTTCAGACAGAAGAGGAAAAGTGCTAAATTTACCAAAACATTAGACTAAGTACATAATGAACTACAGCACAACAGATCTTATGTTCAGATAACAGCACCAGAGACATTAAACCTACAATTGGTCGGCTCGTCCTAATACCGAGAATACTGGAATGGTGTGTAACAAAATCCCGAAGTGTAAAAATTAACATGCGAGGTTAAACGGAAATGGCATTTGGAGCATGTAACAGTGGTATCAATATTCTTGTCAACAACTGGAGTGGGACATTGAAGGCCCAGTAAAAGAGTTCCAAACTTCTAAACCCGAAATAAATCATCTCCAGCATCATTCACGGAGCAATGGCACTTAAAAAATGACACTATCGGTACACTTCTCAGTCACCAAGAATAACTGTAATATTGGTAATTGTTTCGGTGAAATCCGTGATTTTGCTTTATATTGTAAGCTACTGTTGTTACAACTGTCAACTAAGAGCTCAAATTCTCGTTATCTGTCCGGTGAAAAGCAGTCCCGTTACAGGCCTGGAGTGGCCCAGAGGGTTCCAGGAAGCTGAGGTTCCTAGACTTCATGAAAACGGCACAGGATGGTGGTAAGGTTGTCAGCCTTACGCACCGTCCACCTTTACCCCCAGGAAATGCTCCTGGTACTCATTTCTGTTAGAGGCTGAGTCGACCATAGGGCCATAGTGCGATAGGAAGGAATTTTTTATCAAAGAAAAATATCTGTATGGTAAAGTATAGCGGAAAACGAGTCATGTCTGTTCGTCCGCCTGTCCTCATGCAACAACCCGACATCCACCGTACGGATTTTAGTGCAATTTCATATTGGGAACTTTATCTAAAATTTGTTAAAAGCTTTCCATTTTGGTTAAAATCTGATAAATACAACAGACAATGTTGCACACACTCGCCAGAACTCCTCTGGATAAAGGGTCGGCCCATCACAGAAACATTTTCCCGATAGCACACAACATTCACAAGAGACAGAGATCCATACACCTCGGGAGTTTTATACCCCACGTTCCCAGCAAAACGGGCGGTGACAGACAACGCCTTAGCCCGCGCATCAACCAAAATCGGCGGGTTTTCATGTCTGTGCATAAAATGAACTGAAGAGTGGTTTTCTACCTTATTTTAAAGTAGTAGCCTATTAAAACAATACCGCACCATCAATGTACCGCTGTGACGCATACGTCTACTACAGCCCCCTAGTCTATAAATTTGTGTTCAGCAAACATCTTCTTTTTCGGTAGGCAGTAGCACTTATATTAGAGCTAAGGTGCAACAGATGGCCCAAAGATCAGATGTTATTCAGGGTATGTGCAGTGACCAGGTGTTTGTAAACTTCGTCCGGTGCAGAAGTTAGTAATTTGGTTTTGTTTTAATGGGCGAAAAACCTTCCGCCCCAATGAAATTTACTACAGATTAATAGAGGTGGGTGGTAATGGCATAATAATAGTGCAGTATGTCAGAAAATGACGCAGAGAATTTGATAATACCCAAAATCAATTTCTTAGCATCGTAGCGATAGTATTACAAGGGACATAGTCGACTGTAAGTCTGTTGTTCAGATAAAGAGGAAACTATAGTGTGTGTTGCGCAAAACTTGCGTAGCCAGATTTCAGATGTTCTGTTTTTAGATCTTTACTTGAGAATGTTGACAAATAGTACGAAAAGTAGGTAAACAATCGTGCTAAAAGTAGGATATTTGATACTTTGGTTTTAAAGAGTGTCAGGTGGAATAAAAAACATAAGTGGACACTCTTTGGAGTCTTCCATGCGGAAGATCGGACGTAGAACTCTGCTTTTTCACCTTTTTGCTCTGTGTTGCTATGAACAGAGTCACGATCCCTTGTCTTTAGAGTTCTCGACTGAGCCCCCACTTCGAAAACAAAAACTGGTTTTTATATTCAGTTACAAAGCATACGCTTCGGGCTATCAAATCAAGAAGAATGAGATGGACAAGGCATGTGGCACGTATGGGGAGCAGCAGGGGTGTATGAAGGGTTTTGGTGGGGATATCTGAGGGAAGGAGACACTTGGAAGACTTAGGTGTAGATAGGAGGATAATATTAAAATGGTTCTTTAGGAAGTGGGATGGGGAGGCATGCACTGGACTGCTCTAGTTCAGGATAGGACAGACGGAGGGCGCTTGTCAATGCGGCAATGAACCTCCGGGTTTCATAAAATGCAAGGAAATTCTTCACTAGCTGAGGACCCATTAGCTTCTCAGGAACGACTCTGCTCAGTGGGGTTAGTGTTAGCTACAAATAATGCGCTATTACTATTAAACGTGGCTGATTTTGGATGTCGCCTTCAGAATAGCAGCGAGACGAGCGGTGAGACAAAAGGAGAATATGTTTCTGTGCTTATAAACAATAGTGAAATGTAGGACCGTGTGAGGACAGAGAGCACTGTGGGGGTTGAAGTAGTTGTGCACAGCGCCCTCTCAACACAAGTAAAAGTAAGAATATATTTTAGACGCTTTCACAAAATTGCGAAAAGCGAACTTTAGCTTCGTCATGTCTCTCTGTTTGATGTCTGTACGTCCGTCTGAAGACAAAAACTCGGCTCCAACTTGAAGGATTTTCATGGAATTTGGTATTTGAGGATTTTTCGAAAACCTGCCGAGAAAATTCAATTTTCAATAAAATCTTGCAAGATTGAAGCCTATTTTACATTATCATCTATGTACATACGTGACAGGTAATATTTCGCTGAATTCTTCTTAGAATGAGTAATATTTCAGACAAAAGTTGTAGACAACATCAAAACGCAAATGTTATGTTCAATAAATTTTTTTCCGAAATTCGTGTCATTTATGGGAAAATGTGTAAACATATGGTACGGCCAGTTAGGCCACGAATGACAATCTAATACGGCCCCATGAGATTTTCACGTTGAATAACTAAAGCTACATTCACACACTCAGAGTATACATTACTTAT
>Ga0123357_10011801_pt1 | contig 11228 bp, 11 predicted proteins | sample TergutEmb28metaG_FD_89873 | JGI IMG/M metagenome (GOLD analysis project Ga0123357, IMG submission 89873) | Embiratermes neotenicus P4 segment gut microbial communities from Petit-Saut dam, French Guiana - Emb289 P4 | ecosystem: Host-associated > Arthropoda: Insects > Digestive system > Gut ... | reverse complement strand
TTCTTTCAGCCTCTGTAACAAGAAAAGACTTGCAATTCGGCACATGAACAGACCCCTCTTTCCAACGACACTATCGATTCCGTCCGACATTGGGAAGTAGGTCGGGCTAAGGACTTATTAGCACCCCCTCATATGTGCATGTGTTGAAAGGAACCAGTACTTCGCTGGCAGGAAATTTTACTTTACATTATGTCTAACATGTTTTGGGTATTGTAAGTACTTATTGGCAGTAAAAGTGACAAGTTCATCTCTTCAAGACATCAAGCAGGCTGGGGTTTCTTCCTTTAATGTTCCATTCCACCACTCATCACCATTATTGTCATGCAGTGCCACTGACACAGCAGTGTTACATGACTCCAGTGCATAAAACACCTATTGGTTCCAGTAACTTATGAACTACCTGTAATAAGAATACACAGTAACCACAGAGAACATAACAAAGCATGACCATTAATTTTTAGTAGAATACAGACAGTGATTGGGAGCATAAAATAAATTAGGTTATTGAAAGAGAGTCTTCTTCTGTAGAGATTTAAAGCAGTCAGTGTCACTTGAGCTTGACTGAACTGAGAATAGTTTGCTCTGTAACAGGAGAGTGGGCCTTATCCTGATTCACTGGAACTACTTGTAAAGGTCATAGCAGTGGTATTACAATGGGTGACCATAAACATTTGATGTCCCAAACATCAAGTTTCACAGCCTTTAAGACTGTTCTGTTACTGTGTGAACACTGCCAATAAATACATGCACCATCCTCTCTGCTTTGTATTGCAGCTGCAGACAAGCTGATAAAGATTTGGGGGGCATACGATGGCAAATTTGAGAAGACAATCTCAGGTCACAAGCTTGGTATATCTGATGTGGCATGGTCCAGTGACAGCAGATTGCTGGTCAGCGCATCTGATGACAAAACCCTGAAGATATGGGAGCTGAGCTCAGTAAGTAGACATCATGTGCCTACCTGTCACTATGCATGCATAGAAGACTGGGTTATAATGCAATGATCACTTGCAGGGAAAATGCCTGAAGACATTGAAAGGCCACAGCAACTACGTGTTCTGCTGTAACTTCAATCCACAGTCGAACCTCATTGTGTCAGGATCGGTAAGTGTCCATCCATCTGTGTCCTTATTAGAAATGAGCACAGTACAGCAGCACTTGTCATGCTAAAGAGCATTGTACTGTTTCAGTTTGATGAGAGCGTGCGCATTTGGGACGTAAGGACAGGGAAGTGTCTCAAGACACTGCCAGCGCACTCAGATCCTGTGAGTGCTGTGCACTTCAATAGAGATGGCTCCCTGATAGTATCCAGCAGTTATGATGGACTTTGGTAAATTGAACTTTTAATGTTGCATGATTATTCTCAATACCTCTTATAGTCTGAACATTCAAGGTTGTCCACTTTGGGAGAGTGGCAGGAAGACCAAGAGGAAAAAGGACAATGACTGAAGCTAAGTTTCACTCATCAAATGTCATGTGTCATTTGAACAGGAAGAGGTTGGCTGCTTGCAGTTCCACCAGTGCCATGTACCTGGTGTTAAAATAACCATTTTTGTGGTAAAATGTGACTTAGGACACATGAGTAAATGGTAGCTGTACTATATACATTAGATGGGATTAAAGGGTGACACAGAATTTGTACACAAACGTGTACAGACTGTTCAAGAACTCATTTAACTTATATTTTGCAGGTACAGTAGGTACGGTTGATTTTCCAGTATGTGACAGTTGCAGATGTTTCAGGACAAAGTGTTCTGAATGTTTGGACCTAATGCAGAGGATTGAGGAAAAGTACATAATAATGAACTTTACAAATAGTACTGTTCACTGGTAGGGCAGTAATATCAAGAGCACAAGATGGATGGGACTGGCAGCAGAGATTGCTGCAACAAGGAAGTTACACAGAACATTTGATAAAAAGCAGTGGAAGATCACCTTTGTAACAAAAATTTTGATGGATTAGAATGAATCTTCAGAAAATGGGTTGTCAAGATATGACCTGGTTCAGGTCATGGTCTAGTAAAAGTAAAGTTATACCTGTATTAACCATGAAGGCATATGTGGGAAATGGTGGTAAAGCAGTGCCCATTGTTAACCTCAGCACCAGATGGAGGTGTAGTCACTCTCATACCTCGGCCAGGGGAACTTGACAAACGTCAAGTAGGACTCTGGTGGCCCCAGAGCCAATCTTGATGTTTTGGGGACAAAAAGATCTCTGGCCCCTGACAGGAATTAAACACTGAATCATCCAGCCCATAGTGTTAGTAATTAAAAGTTTTGTAAGTGCAACCAAATAACTTTGTTCATTGCTGTTGAACTAAGTCTGTGTGTGTGTTTCACAGCCGAATATGGGACACTGCATCAGGGCAGTGTCTGAAGACACTGATAGATGATGACAATCCTCCTGTATCATTTGTTAAGTTCTCACCAAATGGCAAGTACATCCTAGCAGCCACATTGGATAACACACTGAAGCTGTGGGACTACAGCAAAGGGAAGTGCCTCAAGACATACACAGGACACCGCAACGAAAAGTACTGCATCTTTGCAAATTTCTCAGTGACAGGAGGGAAGGTGAGTCCAGACTTTGGTGACTATACTTTTGAAGGCTGTACATAGCACAGACTGACATATTTTACTTCTCTGTTTGCAGTGGATTGTGTCTGGGTCAGAAGACAACCTCGTATACATATGGAACCTGCAGACAAAAGAGGTGGTTCAGAAACTGCAAGGACATACAGGTGAGACAGTTGATCTAGCCAACCAGTTGCATATCGCAGAGTCCTTCTGAACAGGCTAATGATTCCTGGGCCGGTTGAATTCCTAGAATTTTATGAAACCAAAGGTTCATTAGCATGTTCACAAGAGCCTGCCACTTGTTCATATCCACACTAAAGTAATCCAGACTGTGCCATCCCATCCTGCTTCCTGAAGATCCATTTACATAATACTGTGTCATATATACCTGGCTGTTCCAAGTGGTCTCTTTTTGTCAGGTTTCCACACCAACACTTTGTATGCACTTCTCTTCTTTCCCATAACATAAATGGGTTATCTATGTTTATAAAAAGAAATGAAAATACTAATGCAATTTCACTTTGGAAAGCAGTTACCGGACTAATGGTCTCTGTCCCGTGGATATAGGATGCAACTGGTGAATGTTACTAGTCTTTCACTTCCATCTGCAATGGTAAAGGTAAAATCCCCGTCCATGCCATGTAAGACATAAGGGGAGTAGATGTATGGCTCCAGTCATCCTTAACCTCTGCTCTGCTTGGAGGTGAGTGGCCAACATCATGCCCCAGCTGCTTTTCCCCAGGGAAGGAATCCCAGTACCACTGAGTAGGAGGCAGAATGGGCCCTAGAGTTGGTCTGGACGTTACAACAGAGAGAAGTTTGTTTTCAGTATTGATTGCAAACCCAGACTATACAGCCTGTGGCCTAGTCACTATAATGACTGCATTATCCTGGCTAACATCTACATTAGTTAGTTACCAAACATATGAACTTTAAATGTGTGGTGAAGTTCAGATATTTGGAAATGACACTAATGTATCGAAATTGCACAAGTGAAGTAATTAAGAGCAGATTAAATTTAGAGAATTCAGGGAATGTTCCAGAGTCATGTTCTGTAAAAAATTATAACCATGCCTGTTGTATATGCATGAGGAGCCTGGTATCTCACATCAAGGGAAGAATGTAGGCTGTGTTTCTGAAGTTTTGGTCCTTTTGTGAACCCTCGAGAACAACTTTTGTCTAGGGAGTGGTGGCACAAGTGGAATTTTGACTGGTACATGTTTGCGACCAGTACCCAGTCGGTTCCAGTTAAGAATACTTGTACATTGGGCTGAAGTGCAGTGGTGTCATGCATGTTCAGTTTGGTAAAGTTGTTATAAATGGAACTAACAGATGGTGACCAGTAGGTGTTGGTATACCATAATAGGGGCCTGTGTGTCCTCAGCAGAGGTAGTTCAGAGGTAAGGGGCTCAGTCCACACTGTCAGGGGCAGTAAATGTCTACCAGATTACATGATGCTGCATCCCAGAATAGGGCTTTCCATAAAATGTGCTTTATTGCAAGGCCACTCTTGCCATTCCATATAAGAAATGATTGTTGGTTTGTTTCAGATGTTGTTCTTTGTACATCCTGCCACCCCACAGAGAACATCATTGCTTCTGCTGCATTGGAAAATGACAAAACCATCAAACTGTGGAAAAGTGACACATAACTAATGAACTGCTGAAGATGCCGTGGGTTTATTTGTGCTAAGCGACCAAATTTTATATTGAAACTATTGATTACTAGGTCAGTTGAGCAGCAAGATGCATTTAAATTGGTTAAATAAAAAGAAGTTGAACAAATTGTGTTGTACCATTCTTATAGGAGTCCATAAATTGAAACTGGTGTCCACATCAGTGTTAAGTTCCCATTATGGACAGTAATGACACAGAATGGTATTGGGGACAATTCTGTTGCAACACCATTTATGAATGACACAATCACTCTTCCAATGTGGAATCACTTGCACATTTAAAAGGAAATATTTGGTAAGAAAACTTACTTGGCTCTTGAGGATACAGTACAAACCAGTACTGCCAGTTTGCATAATCGTCAAGAGTCGTTACTAGCATATTTACTCGAATGCAAGATGAGGTTTTACCCTAAAATTTGGCATTTAAATATGTGAGGTCGTCTTAAATTCGCGTATGAAGCGCCAAAACAGACAGCGCCAAACTAGATCACTCTGAACAGGACCATGCAGAGCCAAACCAAGGCCTGTATCACCAAATCATAATGTGAAATCAGCGCTCTTCTGGGATATTGCGCAGCACAGAGTGGTAATTCCTTACTGACGTTTTGGGACAACCTATCCGTCCTGTCTTCGAAAGTCAACAATAAAAATCCCCGAATGACTGAAGTTGACTCAACTCCCCACCACTTTGTCCATTGTCTAATTTTTTCAAGAAATGCCTAAGCCTGGTGTACCCCTTAGATTGAGCTATTCTCCATCACTGGATGCCACACAAACAGTAGCTTGTTAAGATATGCACTTGAAAACAAATCTAGTCAAAAGGTAGTAACAGGAAAATGGCTGCCAAAAAATTAAAAATTAACCACAAGACTCAAAAATAAAACCTGGACACATCCACAAATTAAAAACCATAATGAGCCATGAACTCACATTGATCAGACCACACACACACACCACAAACATCCAGAACACATGTTTTTAAAAATTCCTAACACCAATCTGTGGAGAAAATTCTGAATCTTCATCATGGGTTCAAGTAAGTTTATAAATCAAGAAATATAAATGTATTATTTAGTGAATCTTATTTAATCTGTGGATCATAACAGCATGGCAGCACATATCACCAGAAGTGACTGTAAGGGGTTTTAAGAAGTGTTGTATATCCAATGGACTGGATGGGACTGATGATGATATCTGTACATTTATTGAACGAACCATCATGCAACGAAACCATCAACAATTTACAGTCGTTACTAGTTTCAGCCTTCCATTCAGGCTGTACATCATGTAGAATGAAAGAAAACCCACAAGATCATCTTAATTTAAAAATGGGAAGAGAACTTTCTCCCTTGTCATAAATTTGATAAAACTGTTGAAACATTATAAGGTAGGTGTAATAAACCTTGTATACCAGAAAACAGATATAATATTGAATGAAGAGGGTAGACAGCTTAAAAGGTTAACCGTATATTGCACATTGCAGCTTCCGTTTCCACGTCCCAAAACTGACAATATGTATCCAGGTAATCCTATGTCCTGAATAATTATGATATGTTAATGTAAGAACATGACTTCTTTCTGCAGTAAATATTTCCAGCATTTGCTGGGGTTTGGTGACAGAGACTATATAGCACGTTGAGAAGATGGGACTTGTGTTTACAAGATGTTACCTTCCTGTACAGACAGCTTTATGAAACCCCAGCTAACGCTGATATATGGGCAGTGAAATATTTACTGCAGCAAACAAGCCATGTTCACACACTAACATATAGTTCTTCAGCACATAGGATTGCCTGGATACATGTTACCAGTTTCGGGACTGGTAAACGGGAGCTGCAGTTCAATATACACACAACCCTGTAAGCTGCCTACCCTCTTTATTTAACAATTTTTCTGTTTTTTCGTATAGCAAGTTTTGTTTCACCTACCTTATAATGTCTTACATTTTATCAAATTTATGTCCAGTCAAAGAGATCTCTCCCCATCTTTACATCAAGGTAATTGCATGGTTTTTAATTCTGAATGATACATGGTCTGATGATGGCCTGAATGGAAGGCCAAAACTAGTAATGACTGAATTGTTGATAGTGTTGTTGCATGATGGTGTGTTCAATAAATAAATAGACTTGCACAACAGGGATGTGTCACTTTATAATTTAAAAAAAAATATGTTGTGGAATGGCAGTGAAGAGCTTGGGATTGTTAGGAGTTAGTGTGAGGAAGGAGACAGTGACAGTGACTAGTAAAGGTAGATAGAATGTGACATGCTTTGTGCATTAAGTGTATGCAATTAATAGTAAAATATTTTTCTTAGACATTTTATTTTTGGGGGTCATCTTAGATTTGAATAAATACATTTTCCCATGGCAGACAAGTTTTATTTGGAGGGTCATCTTAGATTACAGTCATCTTGCATTCAGGTAAATACAGTATATTGATCTTCGATACTGAGTTACGAACATATATGACTGTATATTTGGGGATTCCAGCCTTCAAGGATGTGATGCATCACTGATAACATGGTTCCTGATATTTTGAAAGATATTGCCTTTATTTTCAAGGGTCAAGAGGTCCAAGCAGAACTTTTCTTCTGAGACCCCTTGAGCCTTGAGGATTCAGACAATATGTCCTAAACACGGACACCAGCACTCAGCACAGGATGCAGTGTCACATCCATTCCTCAGTTACATTGATGTGAAAACCTGAAAAGTCAGAATTGTTTTGGAATCATTGCATATTCAGAGAAAAAATGTGGGAAAATTCAGTGTGGCACTGCGGGATCCACTGATGTCTCTCAGACTTTACCTACAGTTTAGGGAGTTGCTAACACTGTAATTTATTTTGCTGGGCCCACCATTTGTGATTACATTAGACTTAGCATGGTTTTGAATCAGAAAATATGTTAACTGCTACATAATCGGCTTCATATCTCGAAAAAGTTTGAAGTGAAGGACTCTCTTTATTATGAAATGTACATGCCAGTCGTGAGGTGCGCTATTCCCAAAGCAGTGACTATGGAATGTGATGCCTTGTAGGTTCAAGTGTTGTGGGATGTTGCAACACAGCAAATCCCAGTGGACTTCAGTCTCACATGACACCATATGGTTTGGTAGCAAGACACACATTGCAGAGGAACCTCCTGTCTCCATCTAATGTCCTTACAGGTACTTCTACAATATTGGCACCTATTTACCATATCCAAGACTGTAATTCATTTACTCATTCATGACTGTGTATAGTTGCAATTTTGTAGCAGCTGTCAGCTTGTGATACTAAATTTTGTTGATTTTCTGAACAGTGATGTACTATTTTCTTGCCACCTGTATAAATACTTCAGAAGTGTATTGTTACTCTCATATGTATGTTCTGCATATTTTAACAATATTGCCTGTTGACTGAGGCTGCAATATTCTGTCTTATGTTCTCAATAAAGTCCCTATAAAACTGTCTTTTTTCTGTGTCCCGTTTGGTTCTCAGAACCCCCTTACTGCCGACCTTCATGTACTTAGTAACCATCAGCATTTTAAGATGACTTGCATTGCCACCTTGCATCTGGCCTGGTAAAGAGGCCATCACTTGTTGCAGCAGTCAGTACATGAGCAAATTCACAGCTTTGATCTGGGGATGCTGGCAGGATGTGTCTCGTACCCTTGGTCTGCAGAAAAATCCAGTCCAGTTACCTGCCTTCCTTACTCACCTGATCTTTTCACAACAAAATTTTTTCCTGTGGAGCCGGCTTCCTGAAGCCCACAGTGTACAAGACATCCTGTTGGTTTCCCTGACTTAACAGTGAATGTGGCAGTGTAGTTAAGACATCCCTAAAGCCTTGCTGCAATGTGTAATGGCCTCACCACCAGGTCACAATGAAGGTAACCAGAAAACTGTCATCTTCAAATGGTGGTGGTTACAGTTAATTTTCCAGTGACCCAAGACTGTATCTTTATATCTGTTATAAAACTGAACCTTTTCTTTCATTAGTTACTTAATTTCGAAAACTTGGGTATTTCTGCACCATCCTGTCTGTGTGTCCAGGATGAGGATGGTTAAAGGAAAGCACTGGTAGCAAGCCAGTGGGGGGCCAGACTGACATAACCTAGGTAGGTTTTGGGTGTACAGCTATAAGCTGCACAATAATGTGAGTTATCAATGATATGAACACAATTGTGTATCATGGATGACAGTGATGCAAAGGAGTGTAGAGCTTAGAGGAAATGAGTTTCAGCAATGAGCAAACAATTTAGCAAAAGGGCAAAAGTGTCCACTACACACTAGATTATGTGGCACTTCCAGGCCTAAAGGATTGCCAGATATCACAGTTTTCCAGACATCATGTCATTTCTGATCCGTACCTTAGTGTACCTGGCAACCTCAGTGACAGACCTAACCACTTGATTTGTCACTGCATATTCAGTCTTATTTCCCCACTGCACTGTCTGTTCGTAACAAGACACACGTTTTGCTGTCACTAACTTAACGTTCACTTCCATAAATTTGCCCTGTAATGGTCTTCTACGATCAACTGTAATTCACAGAATCAATGCTGGGTGCTGACAGTAGAAGGATTCCTTAAATGGAACAGGCCTCTGTAAGCTTCCAGTTATAGTGATTTCCAGATTGTCTGGTGCCTGATATTGAAGTTTAACTAACATGAGACAATATGTATTGTACTGGCTTCAAATAAAGTAGGTGAGATAAAAAGGCCTTTCTAAACATCAAGAACTTCACGCCAAACAACAAATTGAATCATCAGCAACACCACTGTAAGAAGCATGAATCTCACAACCAGCAAAGAATTAGTAGCCCTGGCAAGGCCCATCAGTGCACACACAAAAGGAGGAGTCAAAATGATGGTACCTACGTATCCACCTTGTCCGTAAAGTAGTCTACAGAGCTTGTCACAGTACAGTTGGCATGCAGTTCAGAAAGTATCTGGACTTCACTTGTAATTCTTACAATAGTGAACTTACCACCATGGTGGACTAATAACCCACCCCCACCCTCTCCCATGTCATGATGCACTTATTCCAGAGGTTTTTCCAATAATGAAAGCACTTGTGGAAGTTGCGTCATATTTCGTTTTATTATTTCTACATCATCAAATCTCCCTTTCAGATTGAGTTTTATCTTGGGAAATAAAATAGTCACTCGGTGCAAGGTCAGGAGAATATGGATGTTGCTGCACTGGTGGGAATTTGGAAGAATACGGGGTTTGCTGCACTGGTAGGAGTTTGGGAGAATATGGGGGTTGCTGCACTGGTGGGACTTTGGGAGAATATGGGGTTTGCTGCACTGGTGGGAGTTTGAGAGAATACAGGGTTTGATGCACTGGTGGGAGTTTGGGAGAATACAGGGGTTGATGCACTGGTAGGAGTTTGGGAGAATACTGGGGTTGATGCACTGGTGGGAGTTTGGGAGAATACAGGGGGTTGATGCACTGGTGGGAGTTTGGGAAAACATGTTTTGATCGGGGGGAGGACTGTGATAAACACTTTTGTCTTGCTTCGAACTTGGCTAGCGCACTTTGGCTGTGGGGACAAAGATTTCCAAACCGATGGCTGGGCTTTTGTTTCGGGCTCGTAGCCATACATCCATGTTTCGTCACCATTGGTAATGTTCCCCAAAACACCTGCAGCATCAGACTGTGCACACTGAACCTAGTCTAGATAATGGATTTTTGGGAAAGTCATTACAAGAACATGAACTAACTTGTGACTGAGTCAAGAAACTAAAATTTGAGATTTGTATTTAAAGCATAACCTTACAAAGACATATGATGTAGACACACACCCATCTAGAATGCAGCGGCATAGCACAAACTGTTGTGCATCCATCTTACTATAGTCAGCATTACTTAACATGAGCATGTACCAAGTGCCTCTCAGGCAAAAGTGAGTGGCAATAACCCATGCCTCTTTATGATGCAGTAAATCAATTCCCCATGCCTTACTGTAACAGCTCATCAACAACCCACGTCTTCTGTAACAGCCCATCAATAACCCTTGCATTCTTGTGACAAAAAATGAAATAACATAAACCTAAGAACAGGATACAAAGCAAAGTCGCCATAGTTAAAAACCACAAGAATACATGAACTTCACTTTCTTAGGAGGATTCACGTCTGCTGCACAGTGGGAACAGAAAAACACCTGCAACATAACGCAGCAATTAGTCAAGTTTGAGACTTAACTTTCTTTAATTATACCATGTGACCTCAAGGTTCATGATAGATGATCAATGCTCATGTCAATTAACAAAGTCAACTGGTTGCCAACGGCAGCCAATGTAACTCTGATCTTAGAGTCTGGGAAATGGCCTTTGTGGCTGGCAAATGTCACTTGTGGGCAGAGTGGAAATATGACACCACAGACAAAAGTGTTCTGGGATCATATACCTGCAGATGAAGGCACAACATTCCTGCAAACTGTTGGGAACCACACACCCAACAACACATTATGACTTGTCACAAGACTGGAATCCTCAACCTAAGATCAACATAATATGTAACTAACTCCTGAGAGCCAAGTGAGAAGCCAACAGTTCCTCAGCCATGAAATCCCCCCCCCCCATTTCAATAAACTTGCAGGTTCATTGTCATGCTCACAACAATCTGCTATTTGTCTCCATCCAGAGCCACATTAATCAAGTCCACAACTTCACATCCTGTTTCTTCAAGATCCACTTTAATATTATCATAATTAGTAAGTCTTCACAATCTGTTTCTTAAATTCAACTTTTTGTCACATTATGGTTGATGTGTATGCTTTCTGGACAATGCCAAGACTATTAACGATGGAAAGACATTAATCTTCCACATCCACCCCAAGCAGATGCCAGTGAATAAGAAGCAAAATAACAACAACAATGACTTGGAAAATGACAATGTAATATAATTATGTACCCTTTTAAAAAATGCAGATTTTTTTTTTTTTTTTTTTCATTTTTATTACCATTAAAAAATGAAAAAAAAAAAAAAGTA
>Ga0123357_10011800_pt1 | contig 11228 bp, 8 predicted proteins | sample TergutEmb28metaG_FD_89873 | JGI IMG/M metagenome (GOLD analysis project Ga0123357, IMG submission 89873) | Embiratermes neotenicus P4 segment gut microbial communities from Petit-Saut dam, French Guiana - Emb289 P4 | ecosystem: Host-associated > Arthropoda: Insects > Digestive system > Gut ... | reverse complement strand
ATTGAATTGGTTGAAATTTCAGAATTTATACGGAGTTATTGCTACGCCGATTATTCTTTTGGTCGCTTTACACCCTGAATTTAAAGCAGAAAACATAAACCGGCTGTTTATTCTTGGCTGTATAATAACTTTTTTGGTTGCATTGTATTTGTGTATAATGCTTTTAAGAAGTTATTTGATTTTGAAAAAAATAGATTTACATACCGGTTCTGTCATTCAATCTTTAAATGAAATCACTAAACTGAAAGAAATCTCGAACAGGCTGCAAAAATCTGTTTTCATTCATTATCCTCTTATGGGTGCAGGTATTATGTTGATGATTTGGAAAAATGTTACTTTCACTACAAATGCAATTATATTATTAAGCGTCTTTTTTGTTATTACTTATATTTTAAACATTTGGCGTAGTGGAAAAGATAAAGAAAAATTTGACAACCTTGAAAAAGATATTATCGAATTGAAAGAATACACAGAAAATTAAAATTAAAATTAAAATTTCAAAATGAAAAAAATAGTATTTACATGTTTATTAATCTTTTCGGCAATGACATTTGTTCATGCCCAATCGGCAACCGACTCCGTTCCCCCCATTGTGTCGGACAGCACAGTGAACTTAAACGAGATAACGGTTACCGCCACTCGCCCGTTGGTGAAAGTGCAGGCGGATAAAATATCTTATGACGTGCAGCAAGACCCCGAATCAAAAACTTCCAACGCTTTGGAACTTTTGCGAAAAGTGCCGATGGTGACGGTTGACGGACAGGATAATATCCAACTGAAAGGTTCTTCCAACTTCAAGATTTTCCTCAATGGAAAACCGTCTAATCTGTTTAGCAACAATCCGTCGCAAGTTTTGAAGAGTTTTCCGGCAAACATGATTAAGAATATCGAGGTGATTACCCAACCGGGCGCCAAGTATGATGCGGAAGGCATCGGAGGAATCATTAATATTGTCACGGTGCAAAACTCAGGCGCTCAAGGATATTCTGCGGGAGTGAACGGAAATGTCTCCAGCTTGGGTAGTTACGGCGCAGGTGTAAATCTGGCAATGCAAAGCGGTAAGTTTAGCTTTTCCGGCAACTATAGTTTTAACAGCTTCAAACAGTTTCCTGTAACCGTCTATTCTACAAGAGATACTTACATGCCGACAATATATCCGCATGTGCGTCAGTCTTCATCCAATAGTTATCGCGTTCCTTCGCAGTTTGGAAACGGCTCGTTGAGCTATGAATTGGACACGTTGAATCTTTTTACCCTTTCGTTCAACCGTCAGTATGGAAGGCAAAACGGTACTGTTACTGCGGCAACCCAAAATGAGGACAATGATTTGAATCCGATATTTAATTATAATCAAATCAGCGCTCAATCTCAAACATGGGGTTCGACCGATGTCGGACTTGATTATCAACACACTTTCAAGAAAAAAAATGAAATGTTGACCTTGTCTTATCGTTGGAGCAATACGCCCAATAGCAGCAATTTTGATGCGACAAATACCATAGACCCCGTTTATAATACGGTTATAACGCCCAATCTTGCACAAAGAGCTATCAGCATGAACAATGCAGCTACCAATGAACATACGTGGCAAATTGATTTTTCCGATCCTTTGGCAAAAAATCAAACTTTGGACATGGGAGCGAAGTATATTTTGCGGTTAAATAACAGCAATTCGGATGAGCAATACAATTTGTTTGATTTTAATCAAACTTATCCGTTCGCGCCATACACAGATTCTATCACCCGTACCAATTTCGATAATACTCAAAAAATATTGGCAGCTTATATCAGCTACACCGCAAATTTCGGGAAATTCGGGCTAATGCCCGGATTGCGGTATGAATATACATGGCAGCATGTTGTCAATCAGGATACGCTTTTCAATTCTCAATATGGAGTGATCGTTCCTTCGGTGATATTCACTTACAAGCCGACTCCGTTGCAAATGTTCAAACTGGGTTATAATTTGCGTATTCAACGACCGGGTATCGGATATTTGAATCCTTATGTGAACAGAAGCGGCGAGCCTGCTTACATCTCTTACGGCAATCCGAATCTGGATCCGGAAAAGAGTAACAGCATTACGCTGGGTTACAGCAATTATGCTTCTAAATTCAACCTGAGTACGGAACTTTCGTATTCCTTTGTCAATAATGCCATTCAGCAATATTCGTTTATTCGCCCGGGCAGTACCGTACAGGAAATTACGTATGCCAATATCGGGCATGACCATAATCTTTTTTTGAATGTGTTTGGAAGTTACAGAGGGCTAAAGTGGCTGAATCTCTTCCTGAATGCTAATCTGGGATATGTCAATATGACGAGCGACGATTACAATATGTCAAACAACGGCTATACGGGCAGTTTCAATTTGGGTGGAATGTTCATGTTGCCGAAAAACGTCCGTATCAATTTGGGAGGCGGCGCTAACTTGCCGCAAATCAATTTGCAGGGTACTCAATCGGCGTTCTACTATTCATGGGCAGTTGTGTCAAAAGATTTTATGCAAAGAAAGCTAACGCTATCGTTCAATGCTGTTTATTTGCCCAAGCCGCAAATCATTGTAACGACAAAAGGAATTGACAGTCAGTCAGGGACTGAAACATTCAACCAGCTAACCGACGTTCGCCTTACCCGTCCGCTCGAGCTTCGTTTCAGCATCTCTTACCGGATTGGAAATTTAAATGCGCAGGTCAAGAAAACAAAGGCTACCATTTCCAACGACGACCAAAAAGCGAAACAAAACAGCAGTATAGGACAATCGCCGATGTAATGGTATAGTCAAGTCCATTATTCATACTCCACAAAAAGGAGAAAAGCAGTGAATTTTTTATCTCTGTGTTTCTCCATTTTTTATTTAAAAAATAAGTCAAACTTTAAGCGCTAATTTACAAAGGCTTTCATTTTTCTGTGTTTTTTCATCAATATTTTGCAGTTTTTCATAAAGATTTTATAAATTTTCGTAAAAAATACATATTTCCTTGTAAAAATTTGTGTTATATTGTTTTTTTTATATTACCTTTGCCCCGCAATTTTAATATTAGACAAAAAATGAAATTTTTTAATTTGTTTACGCTAAATTTGTGAATAAATGAGTAAATATAACCAAAGTATTAATTAAAATATAAGATTTAGGCATGAAACGATTTTGTGTGAGTTTTTTAATTCTGTCTATTTTTTTGACAGAAAATTTTTGCCCTGCTTTAGCTCAAGGAAAAAAAAGCAAAGAGGATTTATCATCATCTTCGTCCTCCCAATCTTTGTATGGTCCGACTAAATTGGATCAATTGTCAACATCTGATCCGGTGAATCAGCAGGCATCCGATCAACAATCAACATCTTCTCTGTGGAGCGATGAAAAAGCTCCTTACAAAGCGCCTCCGGGAGCGGGACCTCCTGTTGGCGGAGTAACGCCGATAGGTCACGGGTTCCGTATTTTAATGTGGCTAAGTTTTTGCTACATGTTTTATATATATTTATTTAAATTTAGAAAAAGTAAAAAAATGAACAAAACAATTGCTACGCTTTTTATAGTATTGTCGGCTTCGGTAACGCAAACATACGGACAGGCGCCGATACCACCGCCTGGAGTGCCTGCCACTGCTAAAAGAATATATTTTGAAGATTTCGGAGGAAATAGACCGGGAGATGCTGTGGTAGCTACAAAGGCTACAGCGGATTCGATATTAAGAGGGAGAACTACCCTTACATCCGTTGGAACAATCTCAACAGCTAATAACCCGCCTGATAACGGTTATGCTTTGGCGCAAAGTACCAAGGGCGCTGCCTACGGAGTTTGGTGGGGTAATGGCTCTACTGCGGCATATACAGATCATGACGCCGCTGTAGGTCGAACACCGGGGTATATGATGGTGGTTAATGCTGCTGCCGATACAACGAGAAATTTTTTTAAATACACTATAAAGGATTTGTGTCCAAATACTCATTTATACTTTTCGGTTTGGGCGGGAAACGCGGTAAGGAGTCCTACCGGTCGTGATACGCCTAAATTGGTTTTTGTTATAGCAGATCCATTAGATTCAACGCATGTATATAGGCAATCGGATAAGTTTATTTTAAATGAAACGACAACTCCTACCTGGGTTCCATTAGTTTTTGACTTTACTTCTTCTACAGATTCCATTACCCTGCGAATTTTTGATAAAGAGCCGAGTACCAACGGAAATGACTTGGTGATGGACGATATTGAAATCTGGCTGGATGCTCCAAGTGTAACTACTTCAGGTCGCCTGTATTACTGCGATGGTGAATATGTGAAATTGAAATTGAATTATGACATTACTACAATTGATGCAACTTATGGCGCAGATGATTTGGGATTTCAGTGGTTTTATACTCCCGCTCTTGATCCCAATATAGATCCCGCTACCAATGATTACTCGGCTTGGTCGCCGGTAGGTAACAACGAAACTTGTACTGATTTGGCGAAAGAAGGATATTACGTAGGACTTATTGGAACTAAAGAGAGTATATTGGATGGCGATCACTCTTGCTGCTCGGTTGCCGATACAGTACAGGTTCATTTTATTCCACCGAATGATACCTTATACTGGGTGCCGCAGGGTGTAAGTCAAAACTGGAACGATCCCCAAAATTGGGTAAGCAAGTTGAAAGGTATGGCTGTATCGCCTTATGCTCCAAGTGTATGTACGGATGTGCATATTCCGGGTAATTCAAAATCATATCCGTCGTTGGATCTCGCTACCTCAATGGATGAGAGCGCCTGTCAGGATATCTGGTTTCACTTCGGCGGATTGATAGGACAACCACATTTGTTGAAATATCATCACGCTTACGTGCAATACAATTTTGGCATAAGCGACGAAAGCAATCCCGATCCCAATCCTACTCTTAAATATTCTTCAACCCCTATGTCGCGTGACCGGTGGTATGCCTTAGCAGCGCCTTTGCAAAGAATGGTTTCAGGAGATTTTGCTTTTGGCGGTTTTCCCTTTACCTGGCAAAATGTTTACTATACGTCACCCAATCAAACGCCTGGAACTTTAGACGGAGATTGGCAAGCAGTTACCGATAATACAAATGACTGGAGAATCAGCGATCAATATAATGCCATTGTTGTGGGAGTGGATGGCGAATTAACGAGTGGGCTTGTAACCACCGGCAGTTACCAGAAGAATTTGGACGCATTGAACGGAATTTTGGAAATACCGTATTATGAAGACGATGCAAACCTTCAATACCATGGAGTTACCCAATCCGGTAATGTCACTTCTTTTCCATATTTTGATTATACCCAGCCTGATTTTCCGCCTGCACTTCCTACAGACCCTCAGTATAAACCGCCGGGGGAAATAGACCGTGGATCCGACGAAGCCTACTACTTTATCTTTCAAGATGCAAATTTATTCTCAAATGTAGGGAGTACATATTCACTGTCTGTTCCAGCCAATACGGATATCATGGTCGGCAATCCGTTTATGTCTGATTTGGATTTTGACCGCTTTGCAGTGGACAATGGAATCAATTCTTATTATCTGTATTACGGCAATTCTTTTAATTCTTTTGTGCCATATAACTATCATACCGGCACAGGTCCCGATTTGAGTATGCGGTATATTGCTCCCTTGCAGGCATTTTTTATTAATACAGGGTCTTCGAGTGGGGCTGTGAAGCCGCTTCTATTCAATGCGGATAACATAGCGGTAGCTCCTAATCCTGTAGCCGAAAAACTGCGGGCTTCCACCGAAAATACCAAACCGGACGTCCTTTATTTGAAAGCGGCAAACAATGCGGGAGTAAGCTATTTGACCCTTTCCATGCAGAATGTGGAAGATAAAAATCTGATTTTGCTTTTGCGGAAAGATAATCCTGGCATTCCTTCGCTTTATGCGACCGACGACGCCAAGCAAAAGAACTGTATTCAATTCTTAGGCGGATATGGAAACAGCGACATTCCGTTAGGTATATTATCCAACAGTAGCGATATGGTTACGCTGACTGTATCTAATAGCGAAAACCTGAGCGTTGACAGTTTGATACTGTATGATACGGCTCTGACCAAACGAGTTGATTTAAAAGCTAATAACACCTATACGTTTGCGAATGATCCCGCCGTACAGGATCGTTTTGTCTTGACGATGAAAAATAAATCATCAGTCACAGGAATTACTTCGACGCAAGTAGCGCGTCCGGTTTATATCAGCGCAAGCAACAATACGCTTTTTGTCAAAGCCGAGTCGGGAATTAAAGATATATCTGTGATAACGCTTCAGGGAATAACGGCTTTAAGAGATGACGATATAGGACAAACATCTTATACAAAGACGCTGCAACTTCCCTCCGGTATGTATTTGGTTTCAGTGAAACTGACAACAGGAGAAACAAGCGTAGCGAAAGTAGTGATAAAGTAAGTTCATTCTTTAAAAGCTCTAACAAGAAGAGAACCAGCCCTGACAGGGTTTTAAACCCTGTCAGGGCTGGCTTTTTTTCTTTTAGGGTTATCTCCCTGTTAGGGCTGGTGTTTCTGAATATGTTCGCTTGGCGAAACAATGAAAAGTTAATTTATCTCTATATGAAAATATTCCCTGAAACAGTGTAGAATTATAAGTTTTTAATCGTAACTTTGCATACGAAAAAAGAAAACACTATAAAATAATTTACTGTTTTTTATGCTTACAAAGCAACAATATATTGATCACTGGGTAAATACTGCTGCCGAAGACTGGCTTACCGTAGATATTTTATTTACGGCAAAACGTTATTTACATTGTTTGTTTTGGGCGCATTTGGTATTGGAAAAGATAGCAAAAGCCCATTGGGTGAAAAATCACGAAGATAACGTTCCACCGAAAGTACATAATATTGTGTGGCTTTTGGAAGAATCGGATGTAGAAATGTTACCGGACGATATGATGTTTTTAGAAGTATTTAATCGTTTTCAGTTATCTACACGCTATCCTGATTATTTGCGCAGGATTGATGAATTTTGTACGGAAGAATTGGCTAAAAATCAATTAAATAAAGTAAAGGAGATAAGGCAATGCTTACTCAAAAAGCTGTAATAGATACGGTAAGGAATTACGCTCGCGAAATTCAAAATTCGGGTGTAAATCTCAGAAAAGTAATACTTTATGGCTCTTTTGCCAAAGGGACGCAGCATGAATGGTCTGATATTGATGTTGCATTGGTAGCAGACGAATTTAAAGGATTGCCAACCGATCATTATTATTTTTCACGTATAGGAATAAAAAAGCCATACATCAGAATTGAATCAAATACATATCCAACCGACTATTTTCAAGAAGGAGACCCTTTTATTGAAGAAATAAAAAAAGAAGGAATTGTGATTTGGGAATAACTTGGATTATAACAGTATTCTCCTCATAGCGACTCAATCTTTTTTTATTCACCGATTCACCGTTTATATTAATTTTTTAATGTATATTTGCAGCCTCATTTTGCTTGGTAAAAAAGCGGAATGAGAAATTTGAAAATAATTAATAATGTACTAACTATAAAAAAATTGTGTATATGAAAACAGGATGTTTAGGATTTGGAGTAATTGTTATAATCATTTTGGTTATATTGGGTTTTTGGGGTGTTTCCAAGTACAATGGTATTGTTTCTTTGGAAGAAGGAGTTAATTCTCAATGGGCGAATGTGGAAAATGTGTATCAACGCCGCGCCGACTTGATTCCGAATTTGGTGAATACGGTGAAAGGCTATGCAACGCACGAAGAGAAGACATTGACGGAAGTGATAGAAGCACGTGCGAAGGCAACGCAAACGACTATTGATCCGACAAAGTTGACCGACGAAAATATTGCCGCTTTTCAAAAGGCGCAAGACGGACTTTCCGGCGCTCTTAACAAATTGATGGTTAGTGTAGAACAGTACCCTGACCTGAAAGCGAGTCAAAATTTTCTGGATCTTCAATCGCAATTGGAAGGTACCGAAAACCGTATTGCAGTGGAACGCCGAACGTTTAATGAAAAAGCGCAAGCTTTCAACACGGCTATCCGCAGTTTTCCCGGAAATATAATTGCAGGGTTCGGCGGATTCCAGCAAAAAGGATATTTTAAAGCGGCTGAAGGCAGCGACAAAGCTCCGACAGTACAATTTTAAAAGATTATAGATGATAGATTAAAGATATGAGAAGACAGATACAGACAATAAGATGAGAAGATTGTCTTATTGTCTATATATCTGTATCTTTCTTCTTTTGTCTGAAATCTCAGGTCTTATAAGTTATAAATTTAATATTACATAACAATTTGCAGAAATGGCGAAACAATTTTTTACGCCGGAAGAGCAGCAGGAGATTGTACATGCAATCGCTCAAGCGGAATTGAACACTTCGGGTGAAATTCGGGTGCGAATTGAAACCTATTGTCGCGGAAATGTTTTGCAACATGCTGCAAAACTGTTTCATCGCTTGGAGATGTACAAAACTAAGGAACGGAACGGAGTGTTGTTTTACGTAGCGGTCAAAAGCCATAAGCTGGCTATTGTAGGCGATGATGGAATTCATAAACATGTGAAGCAGGCTTTTTGGGACGAGCTGACAAAAACAATGTTGGTATATTTTGCTAAAAATCAGTATAAAGAAGGGTTGATTGATGGAATAACGGCAGCGGGCGAGAAGTTGAAAGGATATTTTCCTCGCCAAGACGACGACGTTAATGAACTCCCTGATGAAATTTCTTTTGGTAAATAATTTACAATGAAAACGATACGATATATTACTCTTTTCCTGTTCCTTGCCGTTTTCGGGAACGCTTTCGGCGACGATTTGCCGGATAAACCCAATCCTCCGCGTTTGGTGAATGATTTGGCAAATATTCTTGCGCCGGAACAGCGGGAGGCGCTGGAACAGAAATTAACAGCTTACAACGATACTACTTCAACGCAAATAGCCGTTGTAACAGTCAGCGATTTGAATGGCTATGATATTAACGACTTTGCGCAACGGTTAGGGCAAAAATGGGGAGTAGGTCATGCAAAAAATAACAATGGAGTGATAATCCTTATCAAACCGAAAACCGCTGACAGTAAAGGAGATGTTTCGATTACTACCGGTTACGGGATGGAAGAGAAAATACCGGATATAACCGCTCGCCGCATTATCAGTCAAATAATGATTCCCGAATTTCAGCAGGGCGATATTTATTCAGGGGTAGATAAAGCAGTTGATAAAATTATTGAACTCTGTTCCGGTACGTACAAAGCCGATCCGTCAGAGGACGATGGAAGCGCCGTTTTTTTCTTCATACTCATTTTTCTGGGGCTTATCATTCTTTTATCAATGCGTGGAAATAAATACAACCACTTCGACGGCGACTCTTCGAGCAGCGGCAGCGCCGGCCCTGTTTTCTTTCCGGGCGGTTTCGGAGGAGGAAGCAGCAGAGGCAGCGGTTTTGGAGGATTTGGCGGCAGCTCCGGAGGCAGTTTCGGAGGGTTTGGCGGCGGCAGCTTCGGTGGCGGCGGCGCCAGCGGAAGCTGGTGATTGGCAAATGTATATCACATCTTATATTGGAAAAGGTAAAAAAGAAAAACACAGAGTATTTTTATCTCTGTGTTTTTCTTTTTTTGTTTAAGAATACGGGGCTAATTCTATTCCACATTCAGACTTACGCGTCTGAAAGCAGTTACCGTCAAATTCTTATCCTGTTTCTTCAAATAATCGTCAATCGTTATTTTCGAATCTTTTACAAAATCCTGCATCAGCAGAGTAAAATCTTTGTAGTATTTAATCAGGGCGCTATCGGCAATCTTGTCTAAAATAGCTTCCGGTTTTCCCTGTTCGATAGCTTTTTCGCGGGCTATTTTCTTTTCGCGAGCTATAATTTCGGGAGGAACGGTTGTTTTGTCCACGCTGGCGGGATTCATTGCCGCTATCTGCATAGCTATGTCTTTTGCTACCTGATAATCAACATTAGGCTGATTAAATCCTGCAATTGTAGCCAATTTATTACCGAAATGAATATAGAAAATCGTTGAAGGAGCGGTAAGATATTCGTAAGCTCCCAATTCCATCTTTTCTCCGGTCACGCCAACGCGGTCGGTAATCCATTCCGAAACGGGGCGTCCATCAATTAACGTTTTCAATAATTCTTCGGCTGTAGCCGGTTTGTTTTCCATAGCCGCATCCAAAATCTTTTTTGTGAGCGCTATAAAATCCGCACCTTTAGCTACAAAGTCGGTTTCGCATTTCAATGCTACTATTGCGGCAAATTCGCCGTTGTTTGCCGCTAAAACGCAACCTTCCGCCGCATCGCGGTCTTCGCGTTTTGCCGCTACTATCTGTCCTTTTTTACGAATGATTTCGATTGCTTTATCAAAATCGCCTTCAGATTCAGTCAGCGCATTTTTGCAATCCATCATTCCCGCGCCTGTCATTTTACGCAAATGCGTAATTTCTGCCATTGTTACTGCCATATTAATCTTCTTCTTTAACAAATTTACTTGCAATATTCGCATTGAGCGCCGCTTCATCATCTTTTGCAATGATTGCTCTTTTCAGCGCTTTGGCTTTTCTTTCACGTCTCGTAGGCTGTTCATCGCTTTCGGGAGCCGTATCCAATTTTTCGACTTTGCGTTCTTCCAATCCTTCGGTAATCGCCGCGCAGAGCGCTGTCATTATTACTTCAATAGATTTGGTTGCGTCGTCGTTTGCAGGGATGACAAAATCAATCGGGGTCGGGTCGGAATTGGTATCTACTATGGCAAATACCGGAATACCCAAACGATTGGCTTCTGCAACCGCAATATGTTCTTTCATAACGTCAATTATGAACAGAGCGGAAGGCAAGCGATTCAAATCGGCAATCGAACCCAGGTTCTTTTCCAATTTAGCACGCTGGCGCGTAATTTGCAACTTTTCACGTTTGGATAGCTGGTCGAAAGTTCCGTCTTTAGCCATTTTATCAATGGTTGTCATCTTTTTCACCGCTTTGCGGATAGTCGGGAAGTTTGTCAGCATTCCGCCGGGCCAACGTTCGGTTACATAAGGCATGCTAACTGAAATTGCTTTGTCGGCTACAATTTGCTTTGCCTGTTTTTTTGTGGCAACGAACAGGACTTTGCGTCCCGATTTAACGATTTGCTTCAGCGCTGCGGCTGATTCGTCAATTTTTGCGACTGTTTTGTGTAAGTCAATAATATGGATACCGTTACGTTCCATAAAAATGTAGGGAGCCATCGCCGGATTCCACTTTCTTTTCAAGTGTCCGAAGTGCGAGCCGGCT
>Ga0123357_10011799_pt1 | contig 11229 bp, 9 predicted proteins | sample TergutEmb28metaG_FD_89873 | JGI IMG/M metagenome (GOLD analysis project Ga0123357, IMG submission 89873) | Embiratermes neotenicus P4 segment gut microbial communities from Petit-Saut dam, French Guiana - Emb289 P4 | ecosystem: Host-associated > Arthropoda: Insects > Digestive system > Gut ... | reverse complement strand
ACCTGGGGCCCCAAATCAAAATCGCCCTACCGCTTTCTCCGCGGTGTTGCAGGATAGATGGTGACAAACGCTCCCTGGGGTGTTTGTCACGAGCGCCAGCGGCGCGAGCATTTCTAAAAACAGAACGCCGTAGGCGTTCTGTTTTCTGTAGTTTATTGCCACTCCGGGCAACGCGCGGGGCTAGCGCTCTGCTCCGCTGAAAACGAGCCACTGGCTCGTTTTCCGGGCGCTCCGCACTGGGTCCCCGCGCGCTACGCATGAGTTGGGGCTCGTTGCCAGTTACGCCCAGCTGGGGTCGTTGATGCGGCAGGCCAGCTCGGCGGCGCCGTAGCCGTTGTCGATGTTAACCACGCCGATGCCGCCAGCGCAGGAGTTCAGCATGGTAAGCAGCGGCGCCAGGCCTTGCAGGTGTGCGCCGTAGCCAACGCTGGTGGGCACCGCGATCACCGGCACGCTAACCAGCCCCGCAATCAAAGAGGGCAAAGCCCCCTCCATGCCCGCCACAGCGATAATGACGCGCGCCGCACGCAGTTCGTCAACGTGTTCAAGCGCACGATGCACCCCCGCGATGCCAATATCATACAGCCGCTGCACGCAAGCGCCATGCGCCTCGGCAGTGACTGCGGCCTCCTCTGCAACCGGGATGTCAGCGGTCCCGGCAGCCGCCACCACGATCAGGCCCGCGGGCTGGGCTGGCTCGGCAACTCCAGCCGGCGCCGCGATGATGCGCGCCTGCTCATGATAGCGGGCCTCCGGGAGCTGTGCGCGCACCGCCTCGAAGTCTTCCGGTGTCGCGCGGGTCACCAGTACCCGCCCGCTGTGCGCGTATATCTCAGTCGTCGCCGCAACGATCTGTGCGACGGTCTTGCCCTGCGCAAACACCACCTCAGGAAACCCGCAACGCTCCTGCCGCTCATGGTCGATCCTCAATTCCTGCATCTTACCCGATCTCCTCATCAATTGCTTCCAGCCTTTGGCGCACCTCGTCACTGATGTCGCGCAGAGCACTCAGGACCGTACGCATCAGCGGCGTCTGCCCGGCGCCCTTGCGCACGGCCGCCTTGATCGTGCGCCGCAGCTCGATGTCTGCGACCCGTTTGAACACCACGTTTTCATGGCGCTGCTCGGAAAACCCAAGCGGCGGCACCAGCGCAAGGCCCAGCCCTGCTTCTACGGCTGTCAGGATAACCTCAAAGTCCATCGTTTGGAAGCGATAGTTCGCGTCAAAGCCCGCGCGACCGGTCGCTGCCTGCACCACGGCGCCCATCGACGTGGACTCCAGCCCGGCAATCCAACTCTCATTTTCCAGCTCAGCCAGCGCAATGGGCCGCCTCTGGTCCGCCAGGGGGTGAGCTTTGGGCAGGGCAAGATAGACCCGCTCGCTCAAAAGCTCCGTGATGGCAAGGCCCTGCGACGGTATGCTGGGCACCAGCGTCCAGTCATAGTAGACCATGATGTCAAGCTCTTCGGTGCGCAGCATCGGCAGGGCAAACTCGGGCTCAAGGTCGCTCACGTGCAGCGCGATATTGGGCGCTGTCTCGCGCAGGCGCACCAGCATCGGCACGATGATGCGGCAGGCAGCCGTCGGAAAGGCCGAAAGCTCGATCGAGCCGCCAACCCCCTCAGACATCAGCGAGACCTGCGCCTCGGTCTTTTCCAGAGCGGAGAAGATTTCCTCTGAATCCTTGACCAGCCGCCAGGCCGCGTCGGTCAGGATGACATTGCGGCCCTCCCGCTTCAGCAGCTCAAGGCCGGTCTCGCGTTCAAGCGTGGAAAGCTGCTGGCTGACCGCAGAAGGCGACATAAAGAACGCCTCAGCCGTTGCCGCAATGGTCTTGTGGTTCGCAAATTCACGCAGCAGCCTCAGGCGGGCGACATTAAGCATCAGGAGTATCCTGCTTAGTATTTGGCCAGAGCATGCGCGCGGCGGTTCTCAGTTTTTCGCAGGCGCGGGGAGCACGGGGTCGTTGGGGTCTGACTCCCCGGGCGCGCGGCTCGTCAGGAATTTCTCGCGCACCATATAGTGATCGCCCGGATGATCATACTCGCAGGTTACCATCGTAAGTGTTTTGAAATCGAAGGTACTGAGCGGAAGCGTCGTGCCGGTGAGCAACTGCCCCTGAACAAACTGGTACTTAATGGTCTTGTCCGGCAGATACACAAACGCGATCTGGTGCGAGTCGCGAAAGCTTGCCTGGCGGAAGTAATCGAGCGAGCCGAACATCGACTTGTTGCGCATGTGGTGACCATAGACCGGCGAGTCATGACCTGAGAAGTCCGCCGGATAATCCTTATCGAGGAAGACGCAGCCCGAGAAACTGCTGCGCCTATAGAAGTCATGATGCAGATAGTAGTCGTTATCCTTTGCCTGGGCTATTGGATAGTCGATGCGACTGTTGGGGATATAGAGCCAGGCGACGATTTCCGGATTGATTTTTTTGAGCGCGGTAAAATCGATGACCCGCTTCTGTGCCGCCGCAATGGACTCTGCGGTTTGCCCCCCCTCGTCACCGGCTTTTCCCAGCCCGACGGTCTGGAGGATGGAGTCACCAGTACCCACATCGGCGATCCGTCGCAAAGTGTTATTGCTCATGGAAGCCTGAATATAGTCATAGGCATAATTGGCAAAATAATAACCCGCAAAGGCGATTGCCGCTAACGCGATCCCAAAAGCTACGCTCCAAAGGAATTTATTCATATTACCTATCCTCACCAAACTTTATTGTTTCCGGCCAGGGCCGCGGGTCCGCACACATGATATCTGCCGCATGCAAGTCCGGAGTAATGGCATCCGGGGCAAGCTTAAGGTAGCGCCCGGTTGCCTCAACGGCAACCGTGCCGTCGCTGAGCAGTATCTCTCCGGTCCCGGCAAACAAACGCGACCGGTTCTCCGTGATGCGCGCCCGCCCATAGACCTTGCAGTCAACTGGCACGGGCTGGCGATACTTGAGCGTAAGGTCGATTGTAACGCCCCAGATCGTATCATCCAGCATCCATATTGCGCGCCCGATCAGCTCATCAAGAATGGCGCTTGAGATACCTCCGTGTGCGCGCTCCGGATAGCTCTGATGCTCATCGGTCGCCGTGAAGATACCAATAAGGTCGCCCTCTTCTGTTTCGAGGAACTGCCCATGCAACCCGGCATGGTTATCCTCCCCGCAGATCAGACACATGCGGCTGAGATCCTGTGCTTTTTTCACGTGATACAGCATACCTTTTACTATTTTAACACCCCTGTCAAAGGTTACCTGGCAAGTCGCAATTACTTTGCCTGATCGTAAGACACGGAGGCGGATTAAAAGTCCTCAGCCTCGTCGGGCACGTCGATCACGTCTGCCGCGTCTGCCGCGTCAATCATCCCGGCCACATCTGCCGCATCAAGTGATTCAACCGCATCTGCCGCGTCAAGTGACTCGACCTGACGCAGTGCGCGATTGATCTTGTTCGTGCGTGTGCCTACCAGCTTATCAAGTTCATCATCGGCCTGATGCAGGCGTTGCCGGGTCTTATCCAGCACCACACTGAAGGTTGCGAACTCCTTCTTGACCCGGCCCAGTACCGCCCATACTTCCTGCGAGCTCTTCTGGATGGCCAGGGTCCGAAATCCCATCTGCAAGCTGTTAAGGAATGCCGCGATAGTCGAAGGCCCCGTGATGACGACCTGGTATTTGGCCTGCAACTCCTCAAGCAAACCGCGCGCGATGACCTCAGCATAGAGGCCCTCAAGCGGCAGGAACAGAATGCCAAAGTCGGTCGTGTGCGGCGGGTCAATGTACTTGTCATGGATCGACTTCGCGCTCTGCTTGATAAAGCTGTCCAGCTCCTTCTTTGCGGCCTCAACGATGGCTGCGTCCCCGCTGTCGTAGGCGTCAAGCACCGCAGAATAGCGATCCGTCGGAAACTTTGCGTCGATCGGCAGGTAGACGTCGCCTTCGCCTTCGCCCGGCATCTTGATGGCATACTCGACACGCTCCGCCGATCCGGGCTTAATGGCAAAGTCCTCCTCATACTGTTCCGGCGCCAGGATCTCTTTAAGGATCGCGCCCAGCTGGATCTCTCCCAGAATGCCGCGCGTCTTCACGTTGGAGAGCACCTTCTTCAGGTCGCCGACCCCGCTGGCAAGCGTCTGCATCTCCCCCAGGCCCTTGTTGACCTGCTCAAGCTGGCGCGAGACCAGCGCAAAGGACTGCCCCAGGCGCTCCTCCAGAGTCTTTTGCAGCTTCTCATCCACGGTCTCCCGCATGCGGTCGAGCTGCTTGGCGTTGTCCTGGGTCAGCGCCGTGATCTTTTGCTCGGTTGAAGTGCGCACGGCGTCAAGCTTGGTGTCAAGCGTCTGGCGGATGTTTTCGAGCTTCTGCTCGCTCTGCTGCGCCTGGGCAGAGAGTTGCACCGCGATGTCACGGCGCAGCTCCGTCGTCATCTGCTGCATGTCAGCCTCAAGCTTTACTGACGCGCCGCCCTGCGCGCGCTCCTTCTTCTGGCCAGAAACAATCAGCGCGACCAGCGCCAGACCGGTCAATACCGTAACCAGCAGCGTAATGACAGAAATGATAGTGCTCATGCGATCCTCTCCGTTAGTTTCGATCTGGTCTTTATACTACACCACCGGCCAGACATCACCTCATCACAGCACTCCGACCCCAGGCGCGCCGAGTCGTCGCGCCCTACACAGCCTCTGCCAGTCAGAACGGTCACCAGCTGATGCCTGCAGATTGATTCTGGCGCCAGCTGGTGACCGTTCTGCTCAGCGCCCGCCCGTAGGGCGCGACGACTCGGCGCGCCTTGTCCGGAGCAACAGAGCCTTGAGCATGATGATAAACTGGGGAGCATGGCTACAGACTCCACATCCCCCACACTGATCGCGCATCTCGACTGTTCCAGCGGCGTTTCCGGCGACAAGTTCCTGGGCGCGCTGCTTGAGGTCGGGGCACAGACCCGGCAATTCGGCATTGAGCACCTGCAGGCGCTTGCCGACGCGCTGACCCTCGATGTCACGGTGCAGACGCAGCAGCGCGACAGCCAGGGGGTCGCCGCGACCGGCGTCACGGTGCTGGACGCCACAGGGCAGGCCGTCGACGCTGTCGACGCACCAGATGCGGAGGCTACCCACTCCCCCGCTCGAAGCTGGATCGAGATCCGCGCTCTGATCGAGAGCGCTCCCACCCACGTCCTGCCCCAGCCCGCGCGCGAGACGGCACTGGCCGTGTTCTCCGCGCTCGCCTCCGCTGAATCGCAGGTTCATGGCGTCCCGCTCGACAAGCTCCACTTCCACGAAGTCGGCGCCGCTGACAGCATCATCGACATCTGTGGCGCCTGCCTGGGGCTACACCTCCTGGGAATCCAGACCCTCTACGCTACCCCACCGGCACTCGGATCCGGCATGATCGAGACCCAGCATGGCACGCTTCCCGTACCCGCGCCCGCAACCGCAGCGATTCTTGCGGCGGCGTCCATTCCCACCAGCATGAGCAACGCCTCAGGCGAGCTCACCACGCCAACCGGCGCGGCGCTCCTGACACGCGCAGCGGGCTTTGGGCCGGTCCCTGCCCTGCGCCCGCTGCACGTTGGCTACGGCGCCGGCACGCGTGACATCGGCCAGCCCAACATCTGCCGACTCATCGTGGGCGAACCCGCGCAAGACACACCGCTCCCCCTGACCGCCGAGACCACCATCCTGCTTGAAACCAATATCGACCACATCGCGCCCGAGGCCGTCAGCTATGCCGGCGAGGAGCTCCTGGCAGAAGGCGCGCTGGACGTCTGGGTGACGCCGATTGCCATGAAGAAGGGCCGCGCCGCGCTGAGCCTGTCGGTTCTGGCGCGCCCGGCGCAGGCAGAAGCCCTGGCGGCGCGCATCGTAGCGCTGACCGGCACGCTCGGCCTGCGCGTTTGCGAGCAACCACGCCTGGCAGCGGCGCGCGAGGAACTCTCCGTGGAAACGCCCTGGGGCCGCGTGCAGGTGAAGTTCGGCGGCGGGCGTTACCGCGCCGAACACGATGACATCGCGCGCATCGCACGCGAGCACGCCCTTGACTACCCCGACGTGCTGACCACGCTGACCCGCTGCATCAAACAGCAGCTGGAGTGCTGACATGTTCTAATCCGTTTCAGACTTACCCTTCCAAAGCAATCTGAACAGGAGACATCATGTCTGATTTGACTTCTCAAAATCTATCTGCACGCGACGATTACACTCACAGCGATTCTGCCCGTAACGATTCCGCTCACACCCATACCGACATCCCGCCCAACTGGAAGCGCCTGCTTATCGCGCTTTTGGGCGGACAGGCCGTCTCGACCATCACGAGCGGCGCTGCTGGCTGGGCGGTCATCTGGTACCTGACCGTCACCACCGGCGACCCTCTCATACTGAGCCTGGCGTCGGTCGCTTACTTCCTGCCACCGGCCTTGCTGGGACCGTTCATCGGCCCTTTGATCGACCGCTTTGACCGCAGGATGATCATGATCGTCTCCGACCTGTTCACCGCGCTGGTCATGGCGCTACTTGCCCTGGCGGTGTTTTTCAAGGTCTCCTCGGTACCGCTCATATTCGTCGCGCTTGTCCTGAGATCAGTCGGCGTGGCGTTTCACGATCCCGCCCTGCAGGCGGCTGCTCCCCTGCTGGTGCCTCCCAAACACCTGGGGCGCGTGGGCGCCATCACGCAGAGTATCATCGGAGTCTCCTACATCGGGGCTCCGGCGCTCGGCATCTTTGTTTACACGACCTTTGGCCTGCATACCGGGGTCGCCCTTGACGTTGTCGGCGCGACGGTCGCCTGCCTGATACTGGCATTCATCAAACTGCCGGAAGTCCCCGCGGCCCGCCGCAGCAGCCAGCACTTCTGGCTTGAGTTCAGGCGCGGCCTGCGCACTATCCGCCTTACGCGCGGCCTGTTACTTTTCATCATCATCATCGCAGCAGGAAACTTCTTCTACTTCCCGGTCGCCAGCCTGGCGCCTTTGATGACCGCCCAGCACTTTGGCGGCACCGGTTATCAGGCCGCGCTGGTCGAGGCGATCTTTGGTACAAGTTTCTTTGTCGCGAGCCTGTTGGTCGGCGTGTGGGGCGGCGGCAAAAAACTCGTGCGCGCCGTCTTCCTGGGAGTCATCGGCACTGGAGCATTCTTCGCCATCGGCGGCCTGCTGCCCCGGACCGGCTTCCGCCTGTTCCTGGTAGCGATCGCCGGCATGGGGATCGCAGAGTCGCTCTACGCCGGGCTGATTAACCCGATCATCCAGCATAACGTCGCGCCCCAGGAGCTCGGACGCGTCATGACCGTCTATACCAGCCTCGCCTCAATCACCGCCCCGGCGGGCCTGCTCGTCGCTGGCGTGCTTGCGGAGCGCACAGGAGTGCCGGCGATCCTGGTCATCAGCGGCGTGGCGCTGGTCATGCTGGGCGCAGGCGCGCTTGCTATCCCGCAGCTGCGTCCCTTAAACCACCAGATGGCTTCTTTGGACGAGGCAATCGAGGCGGCGCAGAGCATGCAGGCGCAGCCTCCCGGCGCCTGACATCAGAGCAGCACAGCCACAAGCAGCAGGAGAAACCCTGAGCAAACCCTCGCGCGGCTATAATAAAGAGAGCGTTTATCCTTCGGCAAAAGAAGCCCCGAGAACAAGGGAGGACCTCTTGGTGCAGCAAGCACGCGAAACAACCACCCAACGACGCGAGCGGCGCGCCAGCGCCTGGGGCCTGAGTTTTACCTGGCTGCTGGTGCTCCTCTCCATGCAGGTCGTCGCCGCCGTTGGTGCGATATGCTGGCTGATCGGCGCCGCGGTCGCGCGCGGCGGCCAGAGCGTCCTGCACAACCAGACCTACCTCACCCAGGTGCTCATGCGGCGTTACCTGGGCAGCGTGGGCTGGATTCTCATCATCAGCGACATCGCGACCGTGCTTGTCTTTCTGGCCATTGTCAAGGGCCGCCATGCGAGCTTTCGCGCGACGGTCGGCCTGCGGCGTTTCAAGCCGTTGCTTATCGTCGCGCTCCTGATGCTCGGGGGTGGCCTGAGCCTGATACTCAACAGCGGCGAGCAGATTCTTACCGCGCTACTCCCCGTAGCCAACAGCAGCAGCGTCCTCGACCTGACCTTCAACCAGCTGTTCACGTCGATCCCCGGAGTGCTGTCGATTGTCGTGCTCGCGCCCATCGCCGAAGAAATCGCGTTTCGCGGCATGGTGCTTGGTACGCTGCGCGAAAAACTTGCGCTCCCCGTGGCGTTTATCATGCAGGCAGTGATTTTTGGAGTGATTCACGGCAATCTTTCCCAGGGGGTAATGGCCATCGGGCTCGGCTGTCTGCTGGCGTGGGTCTATCTGAGGAGTGGCTCGATCATCTGCAGCATGCTGGTCCACTTCTCGTTCAACGGAACCACGGCCCTCATCGCGCTTGTCACCGGAAGCGCCGGCGCCGGCCCGCTGCTTCTGTGGGCGCTGCTTCTGGTCGTTGCCACCGGACTGTTTGTTGGCGGCCTACTCTGGCAGCTGCACCTGACCCGCAAGCCAAAGCCTGCGTTGGCGCAAGCGCCCACGCCCGGGATCGGAGTGGCGCTCACGCCCAGCATGGCTCCCTCTCCAGCGCCAGACGCCTCGCCCGTCCCCGCCCCCGCCCCTGCCGCTGCGCCTGTGCCTGCTGGCCCGGAGCAGCGGCCTCTACCCAACCCCGGGCAGCCAGTCTGGTACCCCACCCCACAAGAACCCCCACCACAGTGGCGCCAATAAGCAGGAAGCGCCGCGCCACTTACCAACGCTGGCAACAACCCGCCAAATATGCTAGTATCGTAAGTCCGTTTCATTCTTAGGTATGCGGGTGTGGCGGAACGGCAGACGCGCATGGTTCAGGTCCATGTGAGGGCAACCTTGTGGGAGTTCAAATCTCCCCACCCGCACCAGTTATATGGATTACTTTAAGCCAGATCTCTTCGGAATCAATCGAAGAAATCTAACGTAAATTATCTTAAAAACACTTGGATCGCATCCATATTGACGAATATAGTTCCTCGCATACCCTCGTGCATATTGCTCATTTGCAGCAGGATTACCATAGGAAGTTTTGTCGATAACAAAAAGCGTATGTACTTTATCGGAATCTACCAGTGAAGACGGTTTACAGATCGCAAAACTTCTATCTGATCTACGATCAGTATCGCCCATCTCATGAGGGCTGGGCAAAGAACTAAATAACTCCGGGCGATTTCTTGGCACAGGTTTCTCGTGCGAAACTTGCCTAAAGAACCCAAAAAGGATTAGAAGGACAGTAGAGCCGAGAGCAATAAGAAATATTGCAATATTGACCAAAACGATCAAGTAAGAATAGCCTCCTTTCGAGATCACATCAACAAACGCAAGACAAAAAATGCAAAACAAAACCGAAACTCCCGCTGCGCAGATAGCAAAAGCCGTACGCTGTTTAAGCTGATCAATATATTTTGCTGCTGAACAAAATCTCTCTTCATAAGTATATTGAAAGCCGGTGGGATGACCTATGGGAGAAAGATTACTCCGTTGAAGATCATACATAGCCTGTAAGTTGCTTCCAATTTCTGGAATACTTTGGCGAGCTACAGCATCAATAAGCCGTCCGGAAAGAAATTCCTTTTCCGGAGACGTGATAAAAGAATAACTTTCCCAGCGATTAAGTGCCGCTTGTCCATCTCCAACTAAATAGCCACGAACCTCACGAATACGGAGAAATGTCAAGGTCGCCGCAATTGCCGCAGCTGCGCTTATGACCTGCGGCATAGTACTCAAAAGATAGTAGAGGGTATTAGAGCTCATTGTGACATCACTCCTTCAGCACCCGCTTTCATGCCCGCACGTATTTCTGAAGCCGACTGTTGGGCTTGTCGGGAATGGTCATTTTGATAACCTCAAGCTCAAGAGCTGGTTGGATGTATAATCTTGAGAAGTTCACTCGATCAGTTAGTCTAAGCTTAGACATGAGCTCCTTTGCGCTCAATTCGTCATCCCCAAGAGCATCTAGCAGTTTCTCGACTTGCTGGGTGACTTGCTGGGTGACTTGCTGGGTGACTTGCTGGGTGACTTGCTCTGCGCCCCTCAGATCGGCACGCAAACTGTAGCCCATATTCTTAAATACAACGCGAAACTCTGTTTGTGTTGACTCAAATTGTGGAGCAAAATTTTCCGTATAGCCATACAACTGAGCAGTTTCATTCCTTATCTTTCTGAGGCCACTACCTCGCCGCTCTATGAAATCAAGACGGTGAAAAATCTCAGCGATAATAGGATTACGGCGCGTAGATGCTACTTTCTCAATGTCGAGTTTTTGAATGAGCTTTCCGTTAGGCATTCCGCCCGGAGAGTAGATTTCAAGGCGATCATCAAACATATCGACATGGACTTCACTACCTATGACCGTGTAGTCTCGGTGCATTAAAGCGTTGGCAAGAGCTTCGAAAACTGCCCGGTCAGCATAATCAGGCATGTTGATCCGGTGATCGGACGCTTTCTTCCAGCGCACCCTTGAGTTTATCTTTATAAACTCATGACTACTCATCAGCTGCGAGATCAGGTCGCCTTCAAATTCTTTATCATCAATAGCGTCATCTATGCCACCAGCTTTATCCAGGCCATCCCAGTGGGTGCAAAATACCCTTGATTGCAGGAGCGGGCACTCATCAGAAAACATCAAGCCGGCATACGTCAGGAGTCCATCAGGTTTGCATATCCCAAAAGAGATATAATCGGTCTCTGTAAGAATCATCTGCTTGATTCGCTTGAAAGTCGCGTCGAAAACAGTGAACGTCAGATCGCTCACTTTGTATTCTGTGGGCATGGAATCAAAGGTAAGGTTCGCGCCGCGCCTTGCAAGCTCACTGAGTTGCTGAGACGACGCCGGAACGCTCTCATCCCCAATACGAACGTAAGCTATCATATTTCCATCGGCAACGTAGTAATGCGGCGGTGTTTCCCCAGGAAGAACGTGCAGAACCAAGACTGTTTTTCCAGCTTCAACATGGTGCGCTTTTAAGCTGAACTTCGGCAGAGGTGATATGCGACTCTTAATGAACTTGCTAATCTGATCGATCGCCGCTTTCGCGTCATCAAGTCCAACGACAACACCCTCGTCGTCCACACCAAAAAAGAGGCTGCCGCCCTGCCCGTTCGCGAAGGCGCTCACCGTCTTGAGCCAGCTCTTGGGCCTGTTGGTTTCAAGCATAGACTTGAAGTCGCATTCCGTTGCTTCTGCGACTAACAAATCTTTTAGTGTT
>Ga0123357_10011798_pt1 | contig 11230 bp, 7 predicted proteins | sample TergutEmb28metaG_FD_89873 | JGI IMG/M metagenome (GOLD analysis project Ga0123357, IMG submission 89873) | Embiratermes neotenicus P4 segment gut microbial communities from Petit-Saut dam, French Guiana - Emb289 P4 | ecosystem: Host-associated > Arthropoda: Insects > Digestive system > Gut ... | reverse complement strand
TCGTGTGCCCATGGAAATTTTGAAGAGAAAAATGGTCTTGGGGCAATCCAAAATTATTATTAATTTTTGAATTAATATTATTAATAATGTGTATTATAATGGTAATTGTTTAAGTACTTCTTTGTATTAGTATTATATTATATTTCTAATACAGTCCTCATGGATGAATGTGATAAGGAAGAAAATCTGGAAGTAACTGTTGTTGCTATTACGTCATGTTTGAGAAGAAGGTAGTGAAACGTTTTTCCCACTGTCACATATTAGCTCAGTCACGGGCAGGACGGCGTCTCAATGACAAGTACCTTGTTAACACTTCCCATCCGTCCCGAGTATCGTAAAAATGTTTCACTCGCAGTATAATTAGGAAGTAATGGTAATTCAAATACAATATTTCCGAAGTCAGATATGTGTTTATATATACACGTGCTTTTCACAATATAGGGACGCTGGTCGGGCACAGGAATAAAAAACCTCTTGGACAACAGTGAATGTGTGCAAAGGAAATTTTTTCCCCAACCATCTGGGACACTCGTGCCATTGTATTGGGAACCATGGTCTAGGATTCAACTGCCGGACGCACACTTTCCTCATCATAACGTACCTTCCTCTGATGATTGAGCTAACAATACGTTGGACATTTGAAAGATGGACTGACTGTATTCCATGAGTAGGGAACTGGAACACACAGGTCTAAAAAACAGACAAGGCACTTGGTATCTGTTTTAGTATGAATAAATTCTAAACCATGCTACCTCGTGCCAGACAGACAGTGCTGTCTGGAGGAAGTGATGGGGGGAAGCCGGTACAAATTACCGGGCAAGACTACTTTGCATGTCGACTGTACAAATTAACCGTATCAGAAGAAGCCCAAGCTACTCTGCAAGTGAGAGTCAGTTTGGGTTTCGGCGGCCCTGCCGACAGGGAAGTTTTGAAACCACGATGGTAGTCACGGTGATTATTGCTAAATTGCTGATTGCTGCATTTATAACAGACATTTGGTGACAGCGTTTTATTTCTTAACTTATAATTTTATGTTTCAAAAAAGGAATAATTTAAGTTCTCAATGAAATCTAAGGCAATTTGTTTAATGGTTTGTGATTTAAATTTATCAACAAAAATGTCTACAACATGCTTGTCATTACGTTATACCATATTTAATCCAATTTTGTGTGCGTTATAATTACTTACACCAATCTTATATCACATAACATTATACAACGCAACGTTTTTGGCCACCTCTTTGTCAGGTTATTATTTTAGAAATGTTACAGACACTCATTACTCACAGTAATACACATACATTTTATGTTATTGTTAATATATATAAAACTGCAGCTTATTGCCATTTGTGGACGAAGTGTGTAGAAAATTAGTGGCTCAGTTATTGTGTTGTTTGTGTTAGGATCATGCAAATTGCAAGTGTCAGTACTTACATGCATGGTGTGTTATTCTTGTGGTTAGCCCTTTCTATCGGAAATTGTAGGGTCACTTGTTAGATGGTGGAGTGTGGTGGTGTTGTTATGTATGGCGTTCCTATAGTCAGACACTGTATTGCTGGCGATGTTATTATTGTATTGTGAGTTATTGTGATTCCACAAGTACGAAAATTAAACAAATTTGTTGTAGTTCTTTGTAGGTGTGACATTACCCTTGTTGATTATTCTGCACATTTGTGCCGTCCAGATATTTTTGTTTGTATAACAGTGGTGCCTTTAGTGCTGGGGCAACTTGCCATAGCTGTGATCTACACAGTACACATTCAATTAGAGCACAATATTACTTGGAGTTTGTGCTTTTGAGTTTATCGTAATTTTGTTGGCAGCGAAATGGAACTTGTTTTATTGCAGCCAATACTTCTTGTGTAATGTGTAACGTCTGTAATTTACTCTTCATTCATTTTAGCGCCATATTTATTTTTGTATTGTTTTAACTCTAAATCCACTAGAAGTTATCTGGTTTAGAAGCATACAGAACTGACCGCAATATGACTGCTCTGTGAAGAGTGTTAGGATGACTTTGAAATGAATGTCCAATACTTAAAAAATAGGGTGGAATAATCAAGTCTGTTGAGGTGTATGCAGAGACTCAAACAGAAATACCATCTAATTTCGTAATTAATATTTCTGTATTTATAAATATATTAAGCTGGATCAATAATATTTTTCCAATCGGAAACCAGGAATGTTTACATTTCATTACTTATATACCAATCAGACAATTCATTATGGCACGAATCTTCAAGTAAACGATTTCTAGATTTCGGTACATTTTACCAAGTATCGAAAGGATTCTACCTTCACATTGGAGTTCATGTACGTACCAAATACATTTTTATAAAAGAATTTTGGTGTATTTGGCGTCTTATGTATTGTGTCTAAATGCCCTCTAAATAGTATGTATGACATTTGGAGCGAAGTCATTCTTGAACTTAAGTTCTTATATTTTCCATCATATGCATTTTGGTGTGACGAGTGTAGAGAATAATTTGAGGTAGGTGTTTTGTTTGTTGCTTTAATGTGATATTCGGACATAAAATATGACGTGAATATGAAAGTGTACCCTGATACTCTAGGAAATAAAACTACAACACGGAATGACACACAGACATCGTGGTGTTTTAAGATTCATGCTTTGTTCTCTTCTTTTAGTCCTGTTTCGTTTCTTCATTCTTGCCTACCACTTGGAGCAGAAACATGAAGAAAGACATCGTCTCCTGCATTATCTGCAACAGATAAATACTGCGTTAGCGATGTGTAAGAAATAAAGAGTCTTTTCAGAGACGGGCTTAGAATTAATTAGTCACGTGTGAATGTATGACGGGTTTGGAAACTTCTTGTAATTGGAACATTTGTATTATAACTATTTTTTAAAATACTACTGAAATGTAGTTTCTTTCTGTGGTTGCACTGAGTGGGAAGAATTAAGAATTTGTAGACATGACAAACTTTGTGTTAAAGGTTTATTTCATATGACATTGAAATCTGTCCGTAGGTGCTCTAGAATAAATAAGATTTGTTGATAAGACTGAAAGTTATGCTTGTCGCACATAAATAACCGTGTTAGAGATGTGAGGTATTTTCTTCTCTCATGTCCATCCTGTGTTTTATGTGTAATAGCAAATGGACAGAACGTCGTGAAACTGCATATTGATGTTGTATTATTCTGCATATTGTTATCCTTCATGCTGTTTAGATTCTTATCGTTTTTAAATTATAATAATATTTATAATAATAATAATAATAATAATTACTAATGCGGTAGTAATAATCCATGAATACATGGAACATGGCGGCATTGCCTATTTCTAGCGTGGGATGTGCAGTACCGTCATTTATCGAAGGATACGAAAGGTTGAGTGTTAGTAGGTTTTCTACATAAGGCACATTTACTTAAAAGGAAAAGATATTGCGGAATGCAGGAAAAGAAGCGAGGCAGAAATGCAAATTGTATACAAAATAATAATTTATCTAAGCTTCCCAATTTATGTTGTTTGTTGGGCTGGGGACGTTTGCTGAAGTAATGTAGTTGTGCAACCCACTTGTAATTAAAAGCAAAACGTTTTTCCATTGTTTGTAACAATACACGAAACACAAGTTCAATAGCTCGTAACAACCTGCTCTTTAAATCTACCATATTTGTGATCGGCTAACAGGCAGTGATCCAACATTTATACAAATGAATTATTTGCACTGCTTGAAAACTCATTATTTATGATTCTATTGCCCACTGAAAACACTTTGACGTTGTTGGAATTTGGAAATGAAATGTGCATGTCTGAATGAGATTGAAGAAACTTTCTGTAGCACGCTAAGAAAGTCACGTAGCAAGTGTCTAATCGTCTTACTTTCAGAACAACTGCTGAAGTGTTTCCATGACAGCAAAACTGCGTCTCTAACATGGAAATTGTTTGTGTTGCCGAATACTATTCCTTGAAACTGGACTCCCTGCCATTGACATAAATTTGAATAACCTCCATAATTAAGTGTTTAATAGTGTTTGTATCCTGAACCACATGATCTACAAAGTTATATGTTATCGAGCAATTCATGGTATATGAAAATGTAAAATTCGTTCTTGCTAGGAGGAAAAGTAAACTTTTATATTAATCCTGCCGAGCCTGCAATTTCGACAGAAAGAGAAATTTAGTAAGGAATGGCTGTATTATGTAACTGGATTATCAGCAAACTGTGTTTCTTAAATCTTTCATCTTTCATTCGAATTATAACAAGCATCCTTTCCCCGGGGCGGCTGCAGTCTCTAACGTCTGAAGTGGGGCCCAGAAAGATTCGACACATTTAATCATCCAGCTCGTTATCAGTATATTTTATGTCACCAAACTGTTTTACCCTACAGTCAAAGCTGTTGGAGCGATAGTCTACGTGTGGTGTCGGAGCAGTGATACCCCGTCCGTAATTGCAGCGCACCAATACATTTTCTCCAGTTGGCCTACACAAGTTATGAAGACACGGGCTGTAAGCCTACATGTAAAAAGCCAAGTACAACTGGGCTTGCACAGGTGAAGATAAAGTTGGCAATGTCCTGTTGTTAATGTTTGGTGGTCCTTGGAGATGTATGTTGATTTGTTTGAAGACGTAGTCTGCGTATGAAATGCTGCAAGAGAAAAAGGGTTGTGTTTTGGAACACAACATTGAAGCTCCAAAAAATTGAGTTAGATCAAAACGCTCCTAAACACGATTCTGCATTATCGTTGGTTCTGCCAAGAGGTTACCATGACCTTTCTACCCGTTTCTGCTGATCTAACATCCCAGAAAAGTACATGTGGTCCTTGAAGGGAAGATGAACTTAGGGTGAATAGGAGTGAGAGTTTTAGCATTGGTCGGCACCACCATGTCAAAGAAATTTGGGGATACTGGGTTCCTGTAAGTCAATAAAGGAGAAGAGATATACAAGGATAAAGGCACAGGACTTTGTGTTCGAGGAAAACAGCATATTGCAGTCAGTTGTGTTTCGAACGTTACTGAGTGAGGAATCAAAGAAACCTCTGTATATGCCGCTATATGTATGTGTAAAAGCAGTGTACTGGTGATGCTTTATGAAGAATAAGTAACTTGTGCACGGATTAGAAGAACATAACAGAAGTAGATTTAATTAATACGTCATTACATCTTCATTAATGAGAAACCCATTATTACCTATCCACATAACTTTATGTTTTTCCCTGGCTAACTTGAAGCTACCACGTATAATCCCTGAGATAAGACATGCTCACCGCTGAACAGACTAGCAGGCCGATCCTAGGTACCTCATGTTACCTACATTACGAACAAGGTGCGGAGCCGAATAATCTAGCCAAGGAAGAAATCAAGGATCGGTTTTAAGTGGCGCCTGAATACCGTGGGACACGAACAAGCGAAGGCACTGACACCGAAAGCAGCCAACCGAGAAACCTGACAACCTGTGAAAGACAGTGACCCATCCACGAGTACAGCGACGCAACACCTAGACGTAAAGGCAGCGGCCGAGACGAGGAATCAACTTCGAACCCCGCGTGGAAAACTTCCAGGACTTTCAGCTTTAAATTACATCCATACGCTCAAAGTAAATCAACATTTATGAGATGCTGTGCGCGAGAACTATGCAGTTAAGATGGATAGGTGCCTGCGCAGTAGGAGTGGGTCTACCGCACGGGATGAAGATGCAGCTTCTGTAACTTTAGATAGTGCAACACAGGAGAATACATTAAGCAATGAACCAGGACTAAACGCCAGAAACACAGAGACGAATAATCATGAAGATTTAGATTTATTTAAAAACAGTAAAGTAACCAGTGACAGGGATGAAAGTCCAGTTTTGGTACATCAGCTGCAAAGCATGTTTGCCACATTTATGACAGCTATGCCGACGGAAAACGCAAGATTGTCTTCCAATTTAGAATCTAAATTGAATAAGTTATCTGACAATTTGGATGCGAAATTAGCTTTAGTTTCCGAGAGTTTAGATGCAAAATTAAACACGGATTCTGATAGGTTAGACAAGACGATAAATTCAATGATTACAAATGCGACCTCAGAAATGAGGAGAGAAAACGATAAGATGAGGCAAGAATTTACAATTCAGCTGCAAACTGAAGTTCAGTTAATTGCTAAAGAAGCGGAAGCAGTTAGGAATAGTAAGGTTACAGAGGTGAACAACTGTGTGCAAAACTTTGAGAGTGAGTGTAACAAATAGCAGCATAAAAGACTATAAATAGCAGACTGATGCTGGCATGAACAGTCTGAGGTTGATGGTAAATCAGAACAGGAAATAGGTAGAAATTAAGATAGGTAACTTAACCCATGACGTTAGGTCAGTTGCATCCGGTCCGGAGGAGTGTAACAGTAGTATACAAATGGACAAGCGAAATTACCAACTAGAAATCCAGAGACTAGAGTCTCAGATCGAGAATTTGAGAGCAAATTTTAATGGTATTCTGGCAATGACCACTGAATCAGCTGTTTGCTCTCTCCATAGACTAGTACAACAATTAAGGCGGCAGATGTTGGCCGGCCTGCTATTCAGGCCAGCCTGGCTGTTTAAAAGAATTGAGCAATCGTAATTCCCTCGGCGTTAATGGGGTAAGTGATAGCAACACTTCTAGGTGCGACAATGTAAGTGATAGCAACACTTCTAGGTGCGACAATGTAAGGGATATCAACACTTCTAGGTGCGACAATGTAATGGTAGCAACACTTCTAGTTTCAACAATGTAAGTGATATCACACTTGTAGGCGCGACAATGTAAGTGATAGCAACACTTCTAGGTGCGACAATGTAATGGTAGCAACACTTCTAGGTGCAACAATGTAAGTGATAGCAACACTTCTAGTTGCGACAATGTAAGTGATAGCAACACTTCTAGGTGCGACAATGTAAGTGATATCAACATTTCTTGGTGCGGCAATGTAAGTGATATCAACACTTCTAGGTGCGACAATGTAAGTGATATCAACACTTCTAGGTGCGACAATTTAATGGTAGCAACACTTCTAGGTGCAACAATGTAAGTGATAGCAACAATTCTAGGTCCGACATTGTAAGAAATTCTAGCACAGTTGTTGTTTCAGGTGTTGAAAATGTAAGAGTACAATCAGAAACGTACGTTGACACTAGCCACTGCAATGAGTTATCTTTACCTAGGTTAACTGATAGTTCACAGCAAGTGGCAGTGCATTTTATTAGGGAGCTGGATGAAAATTTTTCACTCAGGAAGACGTTTGAAGAGCCTCGCGTCACATTGGTATTCCGCTCAATTTCAGACCCCTTCGTGAAGCAGTGGATGCTGACAGATTACGGGTAGCTTAGTTCATACGATAATCTTAAATGGACATTTACGGAATTGCTTTTGGACAGTACACGTCAATCTGAAATACGGTGCCGGGTGTATCCAGACCGCTACGACCACAGGTCGGGAGAAAGTTTCTCGGAATATTACATCTGTTACGCCAACATGGCTAGCATTTTTTCGCCCACCATATCTGACCAGGACTTACTTAGCGCCATGGTGACGCATAACGAGCCGAGGATTCAGGCCTGCCTGATAAGTGCCAACTTAAAGTCAACTCAAGAGGCACTTGCTGTCCTTACCAAATTGTAATTCCTAGAAAATTTGCAGGATCATTTTAGGACACCACGGAGGGATTTCGAACACCAGGATCAAACTCGGAAGAACCCGCGTGTCCTGCCTAGTGATAGCGCAGGGAATCGCAGACCGAATGGCAGTGTGCAAGTGCGCCACTTTAGGCGTGACAACAGAGACAGAAATCATCGGGGCAATCCGTTGAGGGAATCACGAAAAAATCAGGGGCGAAAAAATTCTTTTGGCGGTCAGGGGAGACCCGATGATAACACCGATCCACAATTAAACGCCTCAGCACAAGACGTCGTTCCATTCGGTACCCTGCGTCGTAACGACAGCTAACTACCGAATATGACTCACGATGGGGGTAGGATTGGCGCTTTAAACGCGTAAAGGACGTATAAGCCGGGCGCCACGCATCCTCGCTTGCAGTCACAGAGAGTACAGCCCGGCTAAATAATACTTTGAGCCCTATAGGAAGAGAGGCTTTCGTAGATAAATTTGACGTGGGTTCATTCTTCAAGTACCATGCCGATGAAATTGAATTAAAGGGAGAGGATGAAGGTAAGTACACCTTCTACATTGCAGAGGAGTAATTACGTGAGTGCCCTAGGATTTTAGTTAGAACTGAGGGAGAAGAAGTATCGGCTATTGTTGACCCAGGATGTGAGTTGACACTTATGAATGAAGATATGTATGAAAAGATAAAACAAATATTTAAAGCTTCCAGCGCAACATCTCACATGGGTTAGCGCTTTCAACGGCAATAGCCGGCGAGTAAAAAGGCATATTTTTGTACCTGTGAATTTAGTATCTGTAGTTATTGATCACGTGTTTCTCGTGGCACCACAACTGCTAATTTCTGCCATTCTCGGAGTAGATTTTTTCTGAATACTTGCGCAATTATAGATTTCCCAGAGAGGTGTGCCGTATTTAAGGTAGACGACAAAACAGTTATTTGAGGTTACTATTGACGCCTCGGCGACAATTATCGGCAAAGTCGCATCAGGTTGTACTGAAGGAGAGGTATTGCAGGTGACGACTTCCACACAAGACGTTAGATTCACCGCTCATGGCGGCCACAACTGATCTGGAGCACCGTGAATTTGATGGTGAGACTGATGTAGTTCTGGACAAGGACGGAAGTACGGGGTGTTGTGATAGTCATGCTAAGTGCACTAATGTTAGTGTACATTTTGATGAACTTGATACGTCTTCGCGGAGACTGGGAGTCCGTGATGATGATGTTGCCGCCGACTTCAGTCAAGGGATGGAGAAAGAGTGGAGATGCCAAATTCTTCCATTGTTGAGGACAATGAAGGCCACAGAGATGGCGAATTAATTTGTGAATATTATAGTGAAAATACAGGCATAATTGCGCATGCGACACCTAACACAGTTGTGAATTGTTTCCGAACTACTACTGGTAACACATTCCACACAGCTAGCACCATGATTGAGGCACCAGATGACAGAGTTATTACACCTGATAAGTTGAAGGCTAAAATAATTGAATACGATGACTTGAATGAAATCCACCGTGATCAGTTACTTGCCGTTTGAATGAATTACCAGCCGCGTCTCACGAAGCGACCAGGAAAATATAAAGGATTTGAATATCATTTTAATATTGTAGGGAAATTACCTAAAACTACTAGTTCAAGGACCATAAAGCATTAATAAATTATTACCCTATACGACTTATGAAGTAGTAGACCGCGACGGTAAATTAAGAGGAAAATTTAACAAAAGGGAATTGAAGCCTTAGAAAACAGAGAGGGAGCCCCCAAACAAATTAAGCTTATAAACACGAGGTTAGAGGCAGTGGAACAGTATGGGATTAAACAACCTGGAGAGAGAGAGAGATAAGCAAGTAAAATATTTGAACGTTGGATATTGAGAAATGAAAGTAAGTGCATAGTGGAATATATAGTTTTTTTTTTAATTTTTCTAGAGTAGTTTTTAAAAATAGCTTTTTTTAACTTACTTTTCAGATGTGCACAACAATTAAATTTTGTGAAGTAGTTGGAATGTCATAATTTACCTTACTAATGAGTGTAACAAACAAATTCAAATGTTTTACTGTTACGTGCTATTATATTATAATGTTTCATAATGATGTTACGAAATATAGCATGTTGGTGTGGAAAGGAAGTGACAGACGGTTCGCACAGACAATGAAGTGCAACAGTATACTGCGTGTGTGATGTGAAAAGTGTGGATGCTTGGAAAACAAAATATAACTCTCTTCAATGTAATAACTTTTAGCATCAATGGCAAAATGATTACAGAATTTTATTCCTGTATTATTTTTTTATGTGACAATATGTTTTCTTTTATCTGAATTTTTTACATTGTGTTCTCCACCATGTTTATTTTTCCAGAAAGCAATGTGTAAGTTTGTATATTGTTAACTTTTATGTTAAGTAGTTTTCACTTAATTTTTACAGCAGTATCTTGTTGAATTGTATCTAAACATGTGCTGCCGCTACTATTTAAGGTTGCATTATGAATTATGGCAAACTCGACTCAACAGACATACAAACAAGACAATAAAATAGGGTAGTTAGACCTTTCTTGGTTGTGAGAGAAAACATGGAGTTCAACCTGCCATTTGTCTCCAAACACATTCAGCTACCTGCTGAAGCTGATGCACAACAAACATGTATCGCTGTGACCGGGTAACCATACCTTTAAACAGTGTATGCTGAATTTTATAAGTTTACAATTGTTATGCATGTCACGTTAAATTTAAGCCTGAGGTAGTGGCGGTACTGGAATAAATTTACCAAATGCTCGCCATCAGTTGTTTAAATTTTTCCACAGGGGAGAAGTTATAACGGTACATTGGTCCTAGACGAGAAGATGAACGTGGGGTGAAAGGTGTGAGAGTTTTAGCAGTGGCCGTCACCACCATGTCAAAGAAATTTGGGGAAACTGGGGCCCTGTAAGTCATTAAAGGGGAATAGATATAAATGGACAGGCCTCTGTGTTCGAGGAAAGCAGCTTATTGCAGTCACTTGTGTTTAGACCGTTGCTGAGTGAGGAATCAAAGATACCTCTGATATATGCCGCTATATATATACGTGTAAAAGCAGTGTACTGGTGATGCTTTATGACGAATAAGTATCTTGTGCACGGATTACAAGTACATAACAGAAGTAGATTAAACTAATATGTAGTCACATCTTCAGTAATGAAAAAACCCATTAATTCCTATCCGAATACCGTTATGCTTGTCCTTGGCTACCTTGAACCTACCACGTATATTCCATGAGATAAGACATGCTCACCGCTGAACAGACTAGCAGGCCGATCCTCACACCTCACGTTAACTATATTAAGAACAAGGTGCGGAGCCGTATATTCTAACCAAGGAAGAAATCAAGGATCGGTTATAATCCTTCAGTGTCACGATTTTGCACCTTTTCAAGATTGATACTTGTGTCACGCCAGTGCCAGTGACACTGGAAACTTTAATTCACAAAATAGGAAATTTTATTTGTTAAATTTACCGTGAATGGCTAGGAATTGTGGACATAAATTGGACATTGCTTCGATGTGTGCAGAGCCCCAAGCCGAACCTAAACTGAGCTCCTTTAGTGTTCCAAACCATTCATTAATAGCTCCTCACAGTGAAGCAAGTTTCATTTC
>Ga0123357_10011797_pt1 | contig 11230 bp, 11 predicted proteins | sample TergutEmb28metaG_FD_89873 | JGI IMG/M metagenome (GOLD analysis project Ga0123357, IMG submission 89873) | Embiratermes neotenicus P4 segment gut microbial communities from Petit-Saut dam, French Guiana - Emb289 P4 | ecosystem: Host-associated > Arthropoda: Insects > Digestive system > Gut ... | reverse complement strand
GGAAGGGGAAAAAAGAGGGGGAGAGTTTATTCGGGGGGGGGGGGGGGGGGGGGGGGCCGGTGTGGGCGGGGGGGGTTTGGCCCCGGGTTCGGGGAAAGTGTGCGCGGGGGGTGGGGGGGGGGGGGGGGGGGGGGGGTCCGCAGAAATAGTGACGCTTTGTATGGGTTCGCGGTACCAGAAAGTCTGGTGAACACTAAGAGGCAGCTTTGTGTTTACAGTATGTACCGCCTGCTGCGACATTCCCACCTAGAGCATTATGTCCTAATCAACACAAGGCGGTGCAGCTGACTGGCAGCTATAAACTAATACAGTGTATCGATATAAGCTGCTTTGTCTCTTCTTCGGGCTAGGTTGACTCCGTACGCACGTGTAATCATTGCGCATCATTAGCGCGTACTGCGTACCGTGTTAAATACAGACCAAATACGAGATTTTGTATTCGTTTTCCCCGTGTGGTGACCAGGGACAAGAATGGGCCCGCTGCAGCCCATGTAGCTCATAAAAGTTACCGGTGGGTTACCGGTGCCTGAGGGTATAGCTGGGCAACCTTGCCCGGGGGTTATAAATACGGTGGACTGGCCCTCCAGTTTGGGGGTTGGGCGACAGGCAGACAACGTGCACCGTGACACAGTTAACTATTAGGAAGCTTAATTTGTGACCTAGGAACTGTCAGACAGAGCGGCAGAGACCAAGGCAATGGAAAAGGATTAATGGGATGAGGATAGCAACGTGTAATGTACAGAGCAGGAGCAATGAGTAAACTGGTGATGGAAATGGATAGGTTTAGAGTGGATGTGTGTGTGTGTGTGTGTGTGTGTGTGTGTGTGCGTGTGCTGCAAGACATTAGGTGGCCAGTGAAAGGAATTGTGGTGGAGATTTAGATGTGCTGTCATTTGTCAGAATATGTCTGTGGAACTGGATTGGTCGTGTTAACAGAATGGATAGTAACAGAAGAGCAAGTTAAGAATTAAAAAAAAAAAATCCTCAGCGAAGTCGAATAACAGGATGGCCAAAAAACAGATGGTGGAATTGTGTAGAACAGATATTGACAGATGCAAAATTACAAACTGGAAAGAGAGGTAAAAAAAAACAGAGCTGACCGGGAGAAGTGCATTGAGGAGGCGAAGGTGTGCATTGGACTGTAGTGCCATCTGAGGAGGAGGAGGAGGAGGAGGAGGAGGAGGAGGAAGGAGGAGGAAGGAGAAGAAGGAGAAGAAGAAGTATTCTGTTTTGAAACTCATAATTCAGGTTAATCTCCATATTTATAACGTTAACAAATTCTTAATTTAGCCCACTCAGAGAGTTTATTGTTTTGTGTGTATCTCACAAGAAACAGTGATTATTTTTAAACATAATTCACCGACTGGTCTTTGCAACAGAGATACGGTGTGTTCACTGCGAGCAACGACACTATCTCTGATACAGCGTAATAATTTCGCGCTTCACAACCGCCATGCAAAACATTTCGGTTGCCGAAACGTGAGGTCATGAAATTCGATAACCATCAACGCTTCGGGGAACTTGATGGCTGTACCTTCTATCGATACTTCCCGTCACACACAGCTCGCTGCTGGCGATCAGTTTATTGTCTGACTACTAGTTTCGACCTCGCATATTGGTCATCATCTGGCCGACTACACAAAAACAGGAATATAAACAGAAACTGTATCGTTCGGTGGGAGATTGCACCTTACTGCGTTAAAATACACTGAAAATGTACACACAGTTTATAAATGTAAAGTAAATGGCAGAAGACCTCGGGACGTTATAAAGAGCTGCATAACTGATACTAAGTGCAAGAAATTGATATAAAATGCGCAACATGTAGCTCTCATGTCGTTCGTACGTCAACTGCGACATTAATTGAAGGCTGTAATTTGCAGTAGAAGTACTCTGCATTTGCGCGCCGCTGGTGTCTCTCGAAGTATACAGAAATAATGCAAAATTGTAAACATAAGTATAATTTCCTCATGTGGTAAAACTGTATTGTAGAAACACAATAAACCATTCTCTGACGTACGTGACGTTCCGAAGGTATTAAAACGGACCGTACGGTGTGTCTGGCAGTTTCTGTACATACATTGCGTGTCCAGACGCGCAGCATCAAAGCTGATGGTCTCACTAAACACCATGCTGACAGCTGAGGTGCCTCCATATGTTTCTTACGAGCCGCGACTTCTGCATTGGACTGTAGGGAGGTCTGACCCTCGGACAGTTGGCTACTTCTGTACTACCAGCTTTAACAGTCAACATACGATACAGGTCAATTCTAGGCAGGCGACCCAATTCCATTCCGAAATCAGAAATAATTGGGGCCTACAGCCATTTGCCCCACTACATGTGACGCAGCGGAGGTTACGTGCCACTGTTTCCCTTATGACACTGTTATTCGAAGCAACTCAATTGGCGGTCATTTATCGGCCCATATGTAGGACCTCTAATTATAGGGGTCACGTGACAATATGAGGGGCTGGTGTGTGGGGAAGATGTTAAATCGAGAGGGTGGCAATGCGGGCTGCATTCGCTAAATGTTTCTTTTTAAGGATCCCACAACTATGCTTGGGGGTGCATTGTGGCAAACTGGAAGGGTGTGTGGGGTGTCTAGGCTGCTGCAGGTTCAATTGTTTAAAATTCCCCTCCTGGGAACTTCTTAATTCTGTTGGATCTGACTCCAGCTCGGCGTCCTTCCAACATTGATTCGCTGCGATACATTAATACGATAAATTAGCCGACAGTTGCCAGATAAAGTGATGATGCTTGGTCAGCCACAAACGTCAGCAGCACTGTACGTACACCTTGGGCAAATAAGGAAGTCTGACACTACTGGCTGATGTGGATCGTAGTGCTGTAAGAGGCTGACAGTCGGTCAGCTGTCTAACAAACGGATTTAATCACATTTTAAGGTTTATTGCTGTGCTAACAAAAGACCGGCATTAAGCCTTCTTCTAGACTAGTCGGAAGATAAGGAGAGAAAGAGGAATAAAAAAAAACAGAGAAAGGAATAATGATATAAGGAAACGAATATATAATGTAATGTAGCATATTAATTATTGTAATTGCACAAGTTTCCATCACCCATTAAGTGGTTAAGACGTAAAGTCTTTATTGAATGGTTTGTCCGGGCGAGATGCCTGGTTCATTTACATGGGCGCTACATATTAAAACAAAGAAAGTAATTTTGCTTGTTGTTTTGTATGGGTGTGAAACTTGGTCTCACATATTATGGGAAGAACATGGGTTGCGGGTGTTCAAGAATAGGATACCGAGAAAGATATATGGGTCTAAGATGAAAGAAATAATAGCAGACTGGAGAAAACCACAAAATGAGGAGCTTCGTGTTTTGTGCTGCTCACCGGACGTTGTTCGGATGGCAATGTGAAGAAAGATGAGGTTGGTGAGGCATGCAGTATGCACGGGAGAGAAGAGAAAAACGTACAGCGTTTTGGTACGGACAGCTGAAGACGGAGACGTAGATAGGATGTAATATTAAAATGGACCTTAAAGAAATAATATGGGACGGCATGGACTGGAACAATTTGGACCATGAGAGGGACAAGTGGTGGGCTGTTGTGAGCACGGTGATGAACGTGTGGGTTCCATAAAGGACGGAGAATTTCTCGACTATCCGAGGAATTGTTACCCTCTTACGAAGGCTGTTAGTTGCTAGGTGCCTAATGTTCCCCACTCAGCTATACTAGCAACCTGCTGACGCCACAACGCTAAAGTCTTGTTTGTGTTGCAAAGCCGGAAGTGATGGTGAGTATGGCACCAGTTTGAACAGCGGCGCTGCTGAAGATGTAGTGCCGTGTCGACTGGTAGAAAGGCATTACAAACCTTCGTGTTGCGGTCAAGATATTAACGTTCCTGGTCAGTTCGTTTGGAGAAACTGTGTGTTGCAATGTTGATATCACCACAGGCAAACAATTCTGATGGCAGCAGGTAGCCGCTATAATGAATACGCGTGAATATGCCGTGACATTACATTCATAATTGCGCATGTCACAGGTTTGGATTCTGCAACAAGACCAAGGAATTGCGAGCGTGAGATTGTTTTGCACACGACGCCGTGTCACTGGGCCTTTCTTCTTGGACCCCCTCAACCTTTGGGGATGCAGGCACCACATTCATTCGAAACGTCGGCAACCCTAACCCAGCGACATAGCGTGACGTCAGACACAAGCTGTGGCCGCACGTGGCTCCACATTTTCGCGCAGTCGCCAGTTTATATTCTTATCAGCCGCAGACTGTGTTCAGGCAGTCGCCAAACACTCACATGAACACCATGGCGTGTAATTCACACACAACTAACTCGGGTCAGTTGGTCTTCACTGCATCACAAAATGAGTCATTATTTGCTGTTACTTTCAACTGACAGTTACCTGCCTGGCGAACAAACGGAGGAAACAGTACATTAAGTTCAAACGCCGTCTAGACTGGGATACAGGCGCCAGCTGCCTGTTATTTCCCTGTCACCCTCAAAGTATACCCCAACTACAGACCAAACTACACGGTGTCAGATCTCAGAAGACCGCAGCCCTACACTTAACAGTATTTATTTTAATAGACCTATAGACCTGAGGCTAACGGGGCTTATCACGAAGCATATCAGTTACCAATGTTCTTAGACCCCACCACCGACTAAGTCCAATCAAATTTAGTCACCTTAATACTGAGCCCCGGGGTCGAACCCCTCATGGGACTGTCCGTGTACCGAATACCACTGTTCGTCAGCCGTGGGGGCGCCCGACGTCATGACGAGTGAGTGTGACTGTCCGTTGTCATGTCGGTCTGATGCACGTATAGCTGAATGTACTACGTACGTACTGGCCTGCAGTCTATATACATATTGTCAGTACTGACAGCAATGTACAGTGTGCATGGCAGGTCAGTCGAGTGCTTGTGCAGCAGGTGTGCCTTTGTAAGTACTGAGTTGGTGCTGGAACATCAAGACCACAGATAACGACTCGTACCGCGCAGTAAACACTCCGTCTCGGTAACACAAACCCGTCAGTTAATGCTGTATAGGGAAATAATGGCTGTTTGTTCTGAGATCCACACAAAACGCATAATTATACTGTGTGGGCAGAACGTAGAATTGCTGAATGTTAAACTGGCGGTACATATAGTGACCACTGGGCTTCAGAGGGTTAATTTGAATCAAGTCACATTAAAAAGACACAATAACATCCCTGCTGCTAACTTCACTTTGGGGTAATACCTAGACCTAGACCTTAGACCAAGACCTTCAGGCTGGACCCTAGACACCCTACACCATCGACCCGACCTATTCACCATAGGGTCTAGGCTCTGACGCTAGACCATCACCTACACCCTGTAAGTAGACTGGCAAGAACACGAACGTTCTCTCTTCTCCGAAAAGTCCAGACCGACTCTGGACCCATCCAGCCTCTTATTCAGAGGGTACCGGGGTCTTTCACAGGGGGTAGAGCGGCTGAGGCGTGAGGACGACCACTCACCTCAATCTTGTTCCAGCTGAAGAATGAGTGGATTTACACCTCCACTCCTGCTCTATGCCTCAATGGCCTGCAAATGGACAGCTTTACCTTTACCTTATGATGACAGAAAGGCGTGCTGGGAGTGGATACTGATCTTCAGCCCCTCCAACAGCTCGCAGTCCTGTTTTAAAACGTGGAGTTATGTCACTTCTGCCCTACTGTCACTTGCCAAGAGGGGAAGGAGTGTCTGATGGACCAACTGATGCAAGCTGCAGCAAGTATGATAGAGTTTTATTGAGTCTCATTTATGGTACACTCTCTGACAGACAGTATGGGCACTGCAAGACTGCGGGGAAACTAGGACACGTGCGGCGATAGGATATGAATTTGATACTGGAGGGCCACCAGCCCCAGACTTCTATATTGGCCAGCGGGTTAAAAAAACTGGCAGGCGTCTAAAATGGAATGACGTAATTGCGGCGGTGCGTACATAGGTTGCCTATTTACTATGAGGCACGAAGACACTTCTGTCTGATCCTTGCCACATGCATGCGATGTCTAACGGATCCAATTCTGACAGAAACGGAACGCTTCACGCGAGTTTTGAGGTTCCCGGCGGTGCTACTGTGCCAGTAATTCTCGACGTTTCGAAGGGTCAAGGTACTTTCATCCTTCAGGGGTCCAGCAGTCCAAAAAGAACGAATTTCTTAACACCGCTTGCACTACGACGCTTTGAATCGTCGGGAACTACTGGTCCAGCGAAGAAGAATGGGCTTCATGGTCTGCTGGACCTTGAAGCTTCTGTGCCTTCCAGGCAGATCAAGTATCAGCAAAAGTAAAGAAACAGAACAGTTAACGACAGTGCTGACGGTGGAGGACAGTGGCAAACTGGAGCGCAGAGTGAGGGAAGGAGCAATTAATGATGCAGCAGGAAGCAGTGAGGACAGCCTGAGATACTCTCGTGGTATTTGTCTGGAACGGACTGAAGAAAACCACGGCAAAATCCACAATACTTAAGGGGGCGACATTTGAATCCCGGACATACCGTATAAGAAGTAGGGGTGCTATTGGGCGAACAGCAGTTGTGGCTGGAAGGAAACGAGAGAAATAAAGGAGGAAAGGGAGCTCAACCATTTAAAAGCCACGATACAAAGAGACAGGAATGAACAAGAAGCAGGGGGCGCTGTAGTTAGAGGCACTATATTTGTTATTACAGGGGGGAAATAGAAACTTTATCACTCAGAAGGTTCCCAAGCAGTACCCGCTCGTCCTTCTATTAGAGGTAGGCTGGAAGGAAGGTATAGTTTCTGGGAAGTCAAGAAGGTACCGCGGGGAACTGGATTGTTGGAGTATGCAGCAGAGGAGACAAGTTGACCAACTGCGTTGAATATTAGGTTTGGAGGGATGCGAGTTAGCAGAAAAATTGGAACTAATAGTGGACGAGCTGCATGAGGAGCATGGCATGGCATGCACCGTGGATTTGGGTGCCAACTGAACATTTGGCCGAGTTAACGCGAATTAAACATAAAGGTCTAGTCCGTACCGCGCAGTAAACACACTCCGTCTCGGTTATACAAACCAGCCAGTTAATGCTGTATAGGGAAATAATCGCTGTTTGTTCTGAGAGCCACACAAAACACATAGATACATTGTGTGGGCAGAACGTAGAATTGTTGAATGTTAAACTGGCGGTATATATAGTGACCAGTGGGGGTCTGACGAATGCCGTGTATTGCACATTAAGAAGCAGTGTGTGTACTGTGCCTTGGATGACAGGTCCCAGTAACATTCACTGCTGCACGGTAGATCGTGCTTGGCTCTGTGTGCAAACAGACTTACTACGGAAATTGTCTCCCTTGGTGTCTGCAGTATTTATAGGATGAATGTACCGTTTCTCGGTACGAAACTGCAAATACGCCAGAATTAGAAATACGTTCCACAGTTGCAACACAGTGGACAAGCCATCTACTGTATAATGAAGTGTCGAAACATGTTGTGGAACACAACGAAACACAACGAAATTTTGTGGCGCATGTGGAGTGACGTACGTGGATGGGTTTACCTTGCAGAAGTCATAATTCTCACTCGCTCAGTTTCTTAGTTGGCGCGAAATCCCTTCCTCAAAAATATTTGCAATAACACTTTTAAGCCCAGTGATGACTACACGTACCACCAGTTTAACATTCAACAATTCTACGTTCTGCCCACACAGTGTATTTATGTGTTTTGTGTGGATCTCAGAACTAACAGCGATTATTTCCCTATGCAGCATTAACTGACTGATTTGTATAACTGAGACGGAGTGTGTTTACTGCGCGGTACGGACTGCATCCATATTCGTCACCACAAGCTCCGCAGCTTACTAATTACAGTGACAGAGCTGTGCTCAACTTGCCATATTCGCTGTACTTCCGTTGTTTTGTTTTTGTTATCTTCTTGCTAACGAGGTCTCTGATATCGCTCTGTTTATATGTTCGGTCACAACTGCTGACGTCATCACGAACGTGCAGTGCTACAGTTAACATATTCTACTACCGTCTTCTGGTAACGTGGGAGGGCACAGTAATGGCAATACATGGCAGTAGGGTCCTTCTTGAGAAGCTACTTATTTCCTCAGTCAAAAAATACCTCCCGTTTCATGAAACGCGAGGGTTAACGACAGCCCATTATTTCTCCCTACCTTGAGCTGGATTAATCCTATCTACACCCACTCAATTAAGATCAATTTTAATAATATCCCGCATCTGACGTCTAGTTTTTCAGGTGTTCCCTTCCTGCATGTTTCCCCATCAAAATTCTGTATACATTGCTCTTCTCCTACACACACACTGCAAGCCCCCCCCCCCCACATCATTCTTCTTGTTTTCATCACCCGAATAATATTCTGAGGACAACCAAACATGACGCTCCTCATTATCTTCATCGGGTCTCCTCTCAGGTCCACACCCCTTCCTCAGCACCTCACAGCGTTTCCAAAAGACCCCACAGGCTAGCCAGACAGGCACATTCTCTCGCCAGGGACGTCTCGACGCAGCCAACAGAATTTACTCAGTAAATCGCTAACACGGCATTTAGGGTATGAACGATGCTGCAGGTAAAGTCGTATGCAGTTCTGCCAGCTGTCTTCTACGGGTGTGAAACTTGGTCTGTCACAGACGAATATAGGCTAACGGCGATCGAAAATAGTGCTGAAGAAGACATTTGGAGCTAAGAGGGCGAAGGTAATAGGTAATAACAGACTGCAGAAAACTACACAATGAGGAGCTTCGTGATTTGTACTGCTCAATAGATATTGTTTGGGTTGTTTCATGGGTGGGTCATGTGGCACCTACGGGACAGAAGAGAAATACATGTAGAGTTTTGGTGGGGAAACGTGAAGAGACTACTTGGTAGACCTAAGCTTAGATGGGAAGATGATAGTACAATGGAACTAACAAAATAGGATTGGAAGGGGCGAACTGGATTGTTCTGGCTCAAGATATGGACAAGTGGCGGGCTGTTGTGAACAATGTAATGAACTTTCGCGTTCCATAAAATGTTTCTCTACTGGCTGAGGAAGATAAGAACGACTCGCGCCATGGAATTAGTCGGTCACACGTCTACACGTATTCGCCCCCGTAATAATCAAAGCTTCTTCCCGCTAATACCAGTGCTATTTTCGTATCACACTGACTGTTCCCTTGACCTCCCAATCACCATCACCTATACAAGTCATCCGTGCAAAAAAGCCTTTATAATCCCACGCAGTATCTGCAGTTCTACTCGGCCTTTCTGTACTATTCGCCTCACAGTGTTGGCAAGATGGCTTGTTCCGGCTTCGCAAGTTTTTCCAGCGTCTCCCAGGTCGTCGCTCGTCTTACAGTCCGAATGGCCCACCTGACCAACGGTACCGGTACCAGTGTTCTTTGCCTAGGTGACGCTGGAAGGACGTCAGACCCACCCTTTATCTCCGTCTGATATGCTAGCCGGTTGAGAATGCGTGATCTACTGCCACTGCACGCGGATTCATGGCGCAGGGGTTGACCATTTGAAGACGTAGAGAGAAGAACAAGAAGCGGGGGTGCCGTGAGAGGTACTACACTTACACTACGACTACTACGACTACTACTGCTACTACTACTACTGAGGGTAAATAAAATTTACTACTCTGAAGGTTCCAATGCAGTGCCCTCTCGTCCCTCTTGTAATAGTAGACTCGAGGCAGGTTAGAACGCTTGGAAGTGAAGAAAGTGGGGTGATTTAGAAAGGAAGATTAATCAAAATTATGTTGACTCAGTCCGTACCGCGCAGTAAACACACTCCGTCTCGGTTATACAAACCAGTCAGTTAATGCTGTATAGGGAAATAATCGCTGTTTGTTCTGAGATCCACACAAAACACACAAATACACTGTGTGGGCAGAACGTAGGATTGTTGAATGTTAAACTGGCGGTATATAGTATAGCGACAACTGTAGTTTAGGCGGTTAACTAAACACGGAGACGCAGTTTACCGTTACTATTTAAATGGCCAGCAATAAATTCAATCGACAGCCTTCCAATAGTCTGAAACTTCGTGTATTAACGGAAAGACAAACAAGCCATCTCTATTGTGAGTTCAATTTATGCAGAAACCGAAAGTCAAGGTCGAATGGTTGGAAGTCCTGCTTCATGTGTGGACACTCCCTGGTCCGAATTTCAGCCCGGATATAGGATATTCTGACAATGTTTTGGTTTTCCGCAGTGCCTCTAGACGAATGTCCCGACGTAGTGCCCTGCCTCGCACTGGACTCGACCGATGTCCGCAGGACCATTTCCAATTCACTATCATTAATCATAAGCCACTGTACAAATCAACGTCGTTAAATAGATAAAAGAATACGCCCACGTATACGCAAACGCAAACCAAAACGCTGAACTGAAAGTTGTCCGAACATATAAGGAGCACAAAAATGAGAATGGACACACATTTCTAACATGGAGGTCAATTCTGTGACCTAACTTCGTTTACAGGCAAATGAGTGTTTACTGTAACTGTTGTATGTTTTAACCACTTAGGAACATCTGCCTGTCTGTTTAATGAACGGAGTTATAAGCAAAAAAATCCACATCACTCTTTTAACAATTCACCCCGTTTCCGGTCTGACCGAAATCGTCAGCAGTCTGCTGTGCAGCAGAATTGCGTTTATCAGGCACGATAGGAGAACAGGGAGTGCCACTAGCAGTGAAACGGAGCGCAGGGAGAAGACAGGAGTACAATACTGGGCAGAGATTTAACTCATCTGGAAAACAGTGAAAGAATGTAAACCGCAGTGGAGTGCACGGAAAACACATGCCGTTAGAGCGAACGAGTTGCTAAACACAGTGCCGGATAAACGGACTGTTAGTCAGTCCCGGCACTGTGCTTAGTTCAGTGCCACCATCACCTACGACTAACTGTTTGAGGGAAGTATTGGGCGTAAATATGTGGAGATGGGAGAGTGAGCTTGGCAATAGAGATTAACTACAGGCTGGAGTGTGGGTCGATTCCCTGGAAAGGCCAGATGTTTCTCTTTTCTCCAGTATGCAGCCCACACAGCCTTCTACTCAAAGGGTAATGGGTACTCTTCCACTGGGGGTGAAGCGGTAGTCGTGTAAAGCTGACCACTAGCAGCATCTAGTGCCGAGGTTAACAATGTGTTGAACGACCCCCCCCCCCCCCCTTCCCCACCTCCCCTACAAACACCAAGGGCTAGATCATTTTTGTTATATTTTGATAGTTTGGGGGGGGATGTCGGCACTGGCGATTTTGGGGAT
>Ga0123357_10011796_pt1:2500-11230 | contig 11230 bp, 6 predicted proteins | sample TergutEmb28metaG_FD_89873 | JGI IMG/M metagenome (GOLD analysis project Ga0123357, IMG submission 89873) | Embiratermes neotenicus P4 segment gut microbial communities from Petit-Saut dam, French Guiana - Emb289 P4 | ecosystem: Host-associated > Arthropoda: Insects > Digestive system... | reverse complement strand
TAGTACACGGCTTGCCCGCCCGCAGCTGGCCCGTTATAGCATAAATACAAAACCCGTGACGGGCTCGGTGTCACCTCGTTCCGTTTCGCACACGGCACGTTCTAACGTAAATCAGGCCTAATGGAATCTAAACAGGCACAAAGTCAACAACAGTGGAAATGTATGCATCCATCACTGGTTCTGACGACCACAAAAGGAAACCTATTACTGAAATATTAACATACCTTACAGAAATGCCTGTTAGGTGAGAAAACTAACTTTACTCGCAGTTACAGCACAGACTTCGTCAAAATTCTTGAATTCCGAAATGTTCTTCACTTCCTGAAACGGGTTACAATCACAACTGTCAAAAAGCTTTTACCATAAAATATGGAAGTGGTCCATGTGCATAATTAGCGCCACGCTATGAAAACGAGTGGTGAGAAGAGGTACAGCCTTACGCATTCTTAACCTTGGCACTATACAGTATGTACGTGAGTGGTGAGCATCACCTGCATTTACTGGCGACGAGATTTGCTCAGATCAACTCACCTACGGACTCAACCATATTGCATAAGACTTCTTTCTGCAGTATTCCCTCCCCCAAGTCACGGTTCATCCATGTATTAATTACTCCAGATATCTCTTTGATCCGCCGCAACGCTGCTCGTTGCGGGCGAGTAACTAACCACACCCCACTCAGAGTCAAAGTATGTAAAGATCCCTCTCTCCTCTTGTACCAACCCAGGTTATGAAGCTTATGAAACTACATAAATACAACCCTAAATCACATAGATTAACCTGCACGCCGGATGTTGCAGCATTTCAAATTGCTTCACGGCTCTCCATGTATTTCTTCTTACTCCTCTTCTACTTGTTGTTGTTCTTCTTAATTCCCCCTACTGTCCGAAGTGTACATTCGCCTCCTCAATGGCCTTCTTATATTCATTCCTATTTCCAGATGTTTCCCCCCCAATCCGAAATTCCTCCCTTCTCAATATCTGTCCAAACGCACTCCTTAAACCCAGATCTAGATCCTCCTCTTGTCCTTACACCCTCAGGTTGACTACCGACAATTTGCTCCAACTTTCTGGTGTCAGCTACCCGATTAATGTGACCAATCCAATTCAGTCCTCTCACTCTTATGGGGCTGACAATGTCAATCTGTACACAGATTTTGTAATTCGTAATTGCATCTGATTCTGTAATGGCCATTGCTATAAACAGTTCCAAAGATTCACTTAAGGATTTTATCTCAGATACCCCGAAGCGCAAACAAACATCTTCCTTGAGGGTTCAAGTTTCTGCTCCATACAGGAAGACGGGTCTAACTAATGTTGCATAAATTCTTATCTTCTCATGTCTGGGGATGATAGGAGAAGTACAAAATATGCTCTATTCGCATTGTTTATTCTTCTTTATAGCTCTGTTCTTATGTTAATAGCATTTAATAATGTTCCCAAGCCATGCATATTCCTCGACAATGTCCAAGGTGTTCCGGTTCTCCTTGCTTTCCTTGAATTCTGTTTTCCGTCCATTTATCGTCAATCCCACTCTATGTATAGAGTTTGCAAAGCAGTTAAACACTTCTTGCACAATTTCATAGCCGTGTACCAAAACATCTCAATGTATTTGCTCAGATCCATTCGTTAAAACGTGTATAAAGTAAGCCTATTCTGGAAGTTCACTAACATTATAACACACGGCTAACTTCAGGTGGCGATGTTGCGGTACCTGCGATCTGAGCGTACGTGTATGTATGCTAGCACTGGCATGGCCTACGGCAGACTTTGTCCGAAGACAAAATACAACACCGATATGTACAGTCAGATTCAAGGTAAACGCCAGCATTCATGATAAACAGCTGAAACACTTTCGTGGAGGTGGGGGGGGCTATGTCTTCTCCCTTCCGCTCATTTTTGGGCTACGAAGACAAAAAGCAGCAATTAAAGTAACTTAGTTTTTTAGCGCGACTCTACCTACAACGAACAGATCGACATCACTTAATATGGACATCCACTAGTTGCTGCCACTACGTCTGCCGGGAAAGTGCATTGCAACTGACAAGTGTTTGAAATAACCGTGGATAAATGAAGCCAGTGCACACACAATGTAATGAAGGCCACTCAAACACGTCAACCCTAACTTATCCACCTTGCACGAAGTCAAGGTCATTAATATTACACAATCTGCTATGACATGTATATAAGGAAGTACACGTGTATATATTTACTCCATACTCCATGGTGCAGAGTCCTCCTTGAGAAGCTAAACGCTTGTCAGCCAGTCAAGAAATAACCCGCATTTTATGGAACCCGGCGGTTCATTACCGCGTTTACGCAACATGTTACTATCCTGAGCCAGGTCGATCCAGTCCATGCCCCCACATCCTACTTCCTGAAGATGCATCTTTATATTATCCTCCCAACTACGCCTCGGTCTTCCAAGTGGTCTCTTTCCCTCACGTTTCCCAACCAAACCCCATAAATGTAAATATGTATGTATAAACCTATACTCAGAAGAATGTAATCAACGATGTCTAAATTTTCCTCGAAATGTTAAGTGTTTCTGTTAAGATGCATTTTGTTAGCTAATCACAGCAATAATTCCGGAATCTTTCAGGCTACCTTTGAACCAAACGTGTTCGAAATTAATACACACAGCCTGTACGAAAAGATCACTGCGCATTAAGAAAGGTAGGCCTACTTGTTTTTGCTCATCCAACTGCGGAGCACAGAACAAACATAAGAAAACTCTAATTCTGGCCAAAAAGTATCTTCTCGAACAATAAGGGTCGAACATGAAGCCAGCCTACATGACTATGACGTAGTATACAACACAACCTTAATAAACAGGCCTAAATACGTCAATTATAAATCCTCCACTGTCTGCAAACGCCACTGATGGCAGTCGGGTTGCAAGTACGTAAATACAGCAACCATGCAACATTTGTCTACCTACAAGCACTGTTCCCAACTCGCGATGCCGCTACTTTCGCAGCAAACCGACTTTACCATGACCTTGGTTCGCTTGCAAGCCACTAACCTCCCATCATACAATACAAGTACTATCACGAACAATCAACAGACCACATCGGCACACGAAATGTTTCCATCACTTCCCAATAGTGAATTTTCTACATTAAAATCTCACTACGTTCCCATCTGTGACAATACTTGCTGCAGTACAAGCTGTGCCAATCCTCTCACTGTGTAATTCTCTGTGAAAGTTTTATAATTTATATTGTCAGATGGCTTCAGCGGTCAAAAGATGGCAGCACAGGATTTCCTACGAAATTTAAAGAACGAAATTTTTACAGCAGAAAATGGTGGAGTTGCAGCGAAAATGTTCGTTTCTAGCTTAAACATAACGACGGTGCTTCAATTTATCTTACATCCATACAATGACTCACAAAAAGTCTGTCCCTACGAGCTTATGAAACCAAAATCTTGCAAGTAACGTTTCTCCTACGCTCGCCTCCTACGAGCAGAATAAACTGAGGTTCGGTTCTCGGCAACAGCAAGCGATTTTTCTCATCTCTGAAACTTCCAAACCGGCTCTGGGGCGCACTCAGTCTCCCATCTACTGGGTAACGGAGGTTCTTTCACACGGGGTAAAGTCTTCGGAGCATGACGTTCACCACTAAAGTTCATCCAGTGACCAGGAAAAGAGTGAGTGGAGTATTACCTCTACTCCGCATTACGCCTTCATGCGGTGCCATCCACAACGGTTCTGACTAGTGCACATCCTCCTATGCAATTAGCATCGGCAAACTCTCGGGAGCAAAGAGGCCGGGGCGTGAGGCTCACCACTCATCTGTATCTAGCGTCGAGGTGAAGAATACGTGGAGCTATACCCTCACTCCCATACGCCTTCACGGCGTGCAGAGGAGCAACTTCTATTGTGCAAGCATGATGTCTGAACCTCTCGAACGTTCCTGACTTAAGCCAAACATTTCCACCTGTTACTTAAACAACGACAGAGAACTATTAAGTGACCCATTCATTAGATCAAGCACTAGTATCCCAATCCCCCCCCCCCAATCTATTCGGCATGATATTCAACAGCTGCCCTTCTGCGTTTCAGTGGGACATCAACCCGCGATTCATTCAAAAAAACAATCACAACAATTATTTCCATATAAAGAATATTTCTCAACAACTCCAAACATATTTCACGCTACAGAAAATGGCAGTTTACGCTCACTGCGTAAGATCTAGCCTTGAAATTATTTATACGTAGTTTATTTAACGACCTTGGCGTCGAAAGGTAGAAGGTTAGTTACTGAATAATGTAGTGGGAAGAATATCTCGCAAAGCAGCCGTTACCTAATTGAAGCATTATACCAGAACTTCCCTGGAGGGACTAGGCAAAACCACAAAAATAGAATGGTGGGTGTCAAACAGGCACCTCCCAAATACAAATCAGACATGCTACGGTCATCAACAAACACGACTCATGCTCAAGACCACAGCTGTGCTCAGCGTCATTCCATGGAGCAGAGAACTTCAGACGGCAGCATACTCGAACAGGACGTCGAGGTACTTCCCGCCTTTCGTGCGACCCGGAAACTCATTACCATTTTCACCAGATAGGGTTAATTCATATCCGGACAAGCATGCAGACAAAAGCCTCTCTATTAAATTGTTCATTCATGACACCAACAAATGCGCATTTTATTATACAAATACCCTTTAAACAGAACTCACTGCACATCATTTCACAAGGATCGAAGATGAATTGTCTGTACACGAAGAAAACCTACAACATAGCAACATACAACGCACAATGGCTGAACCATATTTAATAAAAACGCCATAATAAATATTACCGTTTTATTGTTTAATTGTTATACTAACAAAAATACTGATTTAATCACAGCTGACATCCACATTGGCTGCCACAATACTGCAACACACTATGAATCACTTTTGTCATTACAAATACAATTTTCTCGGCAGATTAAAAAAAAAAAAGACTCAAATATCAAATTTCAAAGACATCCATCCAGTGGCAGCGGACAGACGAGCAACCATGAAAAGCAAACAGTCCCTTTAAAAAAGTCGGCAAACGCGCCTTAAATAACGACATTTGACCACGACACATCAATATTTTACCCGTACAGTCACTCTGCTTTGCCTTACGTGCTCTCCATCTGCAACTAGTTCTCTCGCGTAAGTGATATGTGGCAGCCGTAATACGAACTAAAGAATACACTAAATGTCTGGTTATTAGCGTTATATATAACTATGTCTTAAAACTGGTTCAATCGTTATCGTACTTAACCAGTTTCCAATTTACGACAAAATGACAATATCTTGTGCCTTAAAAGCGCGTGTACTGCAGTACAGAGAGCCACTGTGTCCACAAAGACAACATGGTTTCCTACCGCACCCAGTTATACAACTACTTAAGGTACAAAAACCTGGTGCCGTGGGAGCATTTCAGAAGAACTTCCGACATCTGCCACTGCTGTGTGTCACAACACAAGCAACAAATTGTGATATTCTTTAAAGATCGCCCATTTCACATTCCCCCACTCCTTTCCATCATAGGCGCAATTTCGGGGGGGGGGGAGACAGGCAAATGCCCTTCCTTCCAACGTTTTCCTACCTAAGTATAGCTTTTGGCTACTGAGTCTAGGAGGGGCAAATAAAAACAGAAATATTTTCGAAACGATTATTTGGGTGCTATAAAGACACCAAAAAAACTGAAAAATCTACGTTTCACGTGTCGCTGAATAGAGGCATCTCTGAGTCTTCACGCCTTTCCAAACGAAGAGAGGTACTGTAAATTCTCAGTGTTCTTTGCCTAAGGTCACTGTGTATGAAGGACTGGTTCAAACCAATCTTCACCCTCTTTCTATCTTGACCCCTTCGTAAATTAAATTCTCAAATTTCTGGTTTCAGCATTCTGCTCTACTTCTGAGGCACTGCTCACGGTGGCCACCTCCCATCGAAGGAGCGACACCGTCTAGCAGTCCTGCAGATGTCACTGGATGCCACAGTACAAAATGCAACGCTCTTAACAGTGAATGCTGACGATAACACAGCGAACCATCGCGTTCCTGGACTTTAGCTATAGTCCTGTACTCCGAACAAAACGCGCTTCGGAAACTGGATTCGTTTACGTGCTTTGGAGAAAAAATGGAGAGGCAAACTGCTCAGCCAGAACCGTTAGAAACAGCAATATCAATCACCGTCCGTCTGACACAACCGCGGCAGCAGTCCATCAAGTCAAGTGAATCTTAAAACCCGGTACAAACACTATACTTGAGAGGATTTCATTTGATCACCTGCCAACAACATACAATACGGTCTGTACACACAACACCTCTAATAACACCGCCTTCAGTCCGTGCAGACTTTCCATATATCAAACGAACTCTGAAACATTCTCCAAAAGACAGCTGTCTGAAAACGTACAGAACTGTGACAGAAAGTGTAACTGATCAAGTCACATTACAGCGTATCGTCACTTAATTCAACTCCCTGAGCACTGTTACCGGTGGTGTAATCAAGATGCGTACGACAGCATGGACATGTATCTCTGGCGAGGGAAAGAAAAGTGTTAAAAACAATGTACATCATTTGCAAAGCATTCCCTGGAAGACCCAAGAAAAGGGTGATTAATATTGATGTGGGTCCAGATAGTGAGGATATGGGATGTAAGATACTGAATCAATAACTAAAGAATAAAAACCAACTAGATGCCACGCATTGTCTTATTGTACTTCTTATAGGTTCAACATGTTTCGGGCACTACTATGTCCATCATCAGGAGCTCGCGACTATAATGTTGATTACCACATTGGTCGTTTCGTTCTTGGCTTGCTGTGTGTTGGAGGTTAGGTGCAGTCAGACTGGAGTAGTGTCCAGGCTGCAGCCCGGACACTATAGTCGCGAGCTCCTGATGATGGACACAGTAGTGCCCGAAACACGTTGAGCCTATAAGAAGTACAATAAAACAATTCGTGTCATCTAGTTGGTTTTTATTCTTCACTTATCACAATGATGCACGGTCCAACAGACATCAAATACTGAATCACTGTCGAACCTTTGATTCTACCATCCAATTGTAAACCACTCACATGTTCGCTTAGGGTGCTCAGCGGAAAATCAAGCCCTCTGAGGCACAGACAAATCGTAGAGTTAATGCGCAAACACAGCTGCTCGTTATTGAAGAATGCCGGCGGACTTAACGACTTCAGACGTACACAAATTTCCCTAGAATCTAGGAGCCTCCTCGGGGCTCTAGGCACCAGAAGCACTGTCGACCCACAGATTACGCGCTCTGGTACAAAGCTCAGTCGCTCGGGCGACCAGGTGAACCCGTGCTCCAACTGTGGCCAAATTTGTACTGTATACGAGTATAATCCATGACTACACCTAAATGTATTATAAGTTTATGTCATATATACTTTTGCCTCTCGTGAAACTCGGTCTCTCACGCTCAGGGAGCAACTCAGGCTTAGTAGAGAGTGTTCGAAAAGAGAGTGCTGCGGAAGATATCACGGTCTAAGAGCGACTAGGTAACGGGAGAGTTGAGGTGATCGCATAATGGAACGCTTCATCAGCTGTTCGCACCAAATATAATTCGGGTGATCAATCAAGAAGAACGAGATGGGGGAGTGATGTGGCACATATTGGGAGGGGGAGGGGGGTGAGATGCATACAGGATTTTAGTGGGGAAACCTGAAGGAAAGAGGTCACTCAGAAGGCAATCGCGTAGACGGGAAGGTATAATTAAATGCGTCTTAAATACATAGGATGGGGAGGTCAAGACCTAGACTATATGTCTCAGGATGCGGGTAGTGTCTGGTTCTTGTAAGCGTAATAGACAGCCACAGGGTTCCACAGAAAACGGGGAATTTCTTGACTAGCTACCGAACGATTTGCTCCCCCCCCCCTCCCCCCCAAAAAAACTATGCTCCATTGAGTCAGTTATTTCTTGTCTCAGTACCAGTCTTAAATGGGTACAGACACCTGCGCAGCAGTACCTTCTGTCGACCTGAAATATAAACAAGAGTGAAGAGTTCACGCCGTCAACACAGCTATTTATTATGTTTTATCAAGGAAATCGCCTTAACAATACTCTGACGTATTTCGAAAGCGTACTCTCTAACAAACTATCGGAGAACTACACCGAACAACGTATTACTTGGCGTCAACGCCACATTGTAGTCTATTGTTTATTCCAGCGACGCCACAGTATCTCAGACGACACAGCATCGAACGCTTAGAAGTGTGCGTGTAATACCAGTTTGTGGAGTGTGAACAGCGTAGTTCGTACAGCGAAAAGCTACAGGTCTGACGGTCCACACCACATCTGGAACCCAACCAGCTTAGCGGCCGGAGCGTCAAGTTCATCACTCACCTCCATCCGAGGTTAAGAATAAGTGGAGCTATATTACTACTCCACTCTACGCCCTTATGACGTGAAACGGGACTTTATAATACCAAGAAATCAGAAACAATGTGGCCTAATCTGTGTACGGCCCCACTAACCTCTCTTTTTCTACGAAAGACTGACAAAGACTTGCCAGGAGTCTGTGCCTCGGCCAAGATTCGAGCTGGTCACCCCCCTATACATGTCAGAAGCATCAACCGCTTGAACCAACTTCATACAGTGAGTTCTGTCATGACGCGTGTTCAGTGGCTACAACGCGAATGATGAATAGGTGAGCGCCGTTTATTTGACGCGCACTTGCGCATAAGCGTAGTGGCTGTGACGCGACTTGAGCGTCAAGTG
>Ga0123357_10011795_pt1 | contig 11231 bp, 4 predicted proteins | sample TergutEmb28metaG_FD_89873 | JGI IMG/M metagenome (GOLD analysis project Ga0123357, IMG submission 89873) | Embiratermes neotenicus P4 segment gut microbial communities from Petit-Saut dam, French Guiana - Emb289 P4 | ecosystem: Host-associated > Arthropoda: Insects > Digestive system > Gut ... | reverse complement strand
AAAAAATCGTGAATGAAGTAAGTAATAATTGTAGAAAGAGGCATCTTATTATGTGAAGTATTTTGGTGGCAAAAAAATAGGGAACCTTACTTTCTGAAACACCTATGTATATTAAAACAAAAATCTATATGTAATCCTATCGTCATTGTGGAAATGAGATCTCATTCCAATTTCTAGAATTCATTTAGCATTATAAATATTTTTTACTTTATGTTAACTGATAACGGTCATTTCTGGCCGAAACAAATTGCGATAAGTATTAGTAATCATAATAATAAATTTTAGTTGTGACTGGCGGTTTTATTAAAATGTAATTTAGATATCCTGAAACTGCCCAGAACAAATCGAGCACTGGTACTGCGAAGAAGGTAAAACATTCGACGTAAACACAGGTTTAAACGTATTGTGGGTTTGGTCCTCACTTTCTAACCACCAAGCAATGTAGGCAATGACAGCCTTCACACAAGCCCGAACACGGATTGAATGGACGTAAGAACTCAGTTTTAGGGTCGGTAAGAGTACCGTCGGTGTAAAACGCCACCAACTTCCATTGGATAAACTTTGAGAGGGCCGTGGTATTGAAATCAGCATCAGCAACGTGCAAGCTAACCAGGCATATTCCGTCTTCGTAGGTGTTGGTCTATCCATCTTTTCCTTGGTCGAGCTACATCTTATCTGCCGGTGCGAGTGCACTGACACACTAATTTGGGAGTATATTGTTCATTCTTAATAAATGTTTTCTCCACCTGCGCGCATAACACACAATAATTTCTTTAATCTAGTTACATCAACTATTTCTTCGTTTGTTTTGGGGATACAGTATCTTAACAAAATACTTCACCTAAACAGAGCACCGGACACCGGATGGCTAGCCCCTAGTCACTGTACTGCACTGAGGCCAAGATGGAGAGGCTGAGGGTTCTCGAGGATTCCCCCTCTCTGCCCACTGTTGTATTCACTTCAACCCCAACTACCCAAAGTCTAACAGCCCTCAGCCCTTTCAGCTACCGAAAATCACCACCATCAACTTTCGTGTAAACAGAATGATTGAAAACTAGAGGGGAACACAGCGAAGTATGTCGGAGGACGAACCGAAAGTATTCGAGGGAGATCTGGAGGGATTTCATCCATGAGACTACTTTGTATGACCACAGTGTAGGTTACTAGTATTGCACAGTAACTCAATGCAATCCAAACTGGAACACATGCTTCCGTGTTTGTTATAACAACAAATGTTACAACAGAGGAACTCCTGGCTTGCAATCCGTCGGATTGAACACAAGGTGTCATTACATCACACCTTACTAGGCCATCAACTGTCCACAGTGACAGAGATTTAAGGCACAACTGCAAGGGAATTAAACTGCAGACTTTGTAAATAAGGAGAATACACGCTGTAGGATCACTAACAAGATCGGTCACCGTCATGAGGATAAGTTCGGTCAACCGTCGTAAGGATACAGACAAGGTGTTGGCGAGTAACCCGTTCTGCATGTCTAAGTTGGTGCCTCGTTGCACTCAAAAAGAAATTGCGAGTGCTTGCGGAATTTGATTGAGCAGACATACTCGGGACGACAGTATCAAACTATTCATGCAAAATTAAGAAAACGTTAATTTTAGAAGACCAACAACCTGCAATAAACCTACTCCAGTCGGCCCCGGCTGACAGCATTCCAGCATTTCTATTTAAAGCACAGTTTGAAACTGCTAAAAAATAAAGTTCTATCTGCCGGCAGATATTAATTTCTTTTAAAATTACTGGAAAGGATCTGAACATAGCATGAAGCTGAACGTTTCACCGACTATAGGAACATAGAATGCGTTTTTAATATGTGGTACTGTTTTGATTGCTCTATCTCTTTAACAATAGAGACTTGTATGGTTGAATTAGGTTTCACTTCTGTCAAACACTCCGTCTTCAGGAAAATATTTAAGAAAGCTGTAGTCTAAGAATAAATAAAAAAAACAGGACACGAAAAGCGGTGAAATGGGTAAGGGAGGACTCTTCTGAAAAGGAGTGCGTTTTTAATAATGTTAATAGACTATATGCAGAAGAGTTAAGGGCCTAGGAACAAATCACTCTATCATATATCGTGTAAAGAAATTGTTGAAAGGTGGTTATTTTTCGAAGCCAAAACAGGTCTATCAGCAAAAAAAAAAAGTATGGAAACACTGACTTAGAGAACTACACAGCTCCACGTCCCTTAAGACCCATTGTTAGTAATAATTACAAATGTAGACTGTTGCTTGTGGTGTTCACCACTGATGTGGTAAGAGCAGCAGCAGTTGAAGAGATATGACCCACGCGTTATGTGACATTCCAAGTTCAGTTTCGTTATTCCACTTTTATGAGATTCTAAAATAACAACTCTACAAAGATAACGTTTCTTCCACGAGTTGCACTTAAAATTCACATTCCTTGTAAACTAGCAACGATAAAACAAGTCAGCAACATTCTCAGAAGTTAATGAGTTTCTTATTTATAGCTACAAGCCAAACTACGTAAAATTTTCGGATTGTTTACGCATAACCGGATCCATTGGGCCAACGCACCAATTATTAGCTTTTACAACCCGCGCAGCACTACTGATTAAGGTAAAGTTCCGTTGTTTCGCAATTCTGTGTGTGGGGCTGTTGGTGTCGACATATCCGTCAGTCCGCCTGTCCTGGTATAAGCCAGTTCTATATAAAAGAATTTTGATGAGCGAGATTTGAGATGATCACAACGTCTAACGTTCTGTAATGTAACGCCACTTAGTTTGGCGCGTTCCTGCCCTCTTTAAAGGAATGTGCTGCCTCTGTCTTCTGGTTAAAACAGCGGTTGTTAAGTACAAACGTTTGAAAGGAATGTGCCGCTTCTATCGTCAGGGTATGAGTGAAGAAGGTGTGCGCCGAAGTTCCGAAACACCAATAACTATCAACCTCTACGTCATCACGTCGTATAAGAAAGCCTAATCTAAATAACTAACAGATCAAATTAATTCTTTGCCAGTAAAGCATAACGTACAGGACCAATAGCAATTCTATGTTACCATGCATAACACAGTGGCTCACTTTTAGCAACCTGTTTTAAAAATTCGATGCATAAATTAAATAATTATTTAAGCATAACATTTACTGCCATCTACTGGCTGCACGAACACTGAAATCTCTGCAGTTTCCTACAGGGTGGATTTACGTTTATTGCATCATTCTTGAAATTAATATTTATTGTATTAAGAAGCATTAATCAGGCGGCTATTATAATGAAGCAACAATTTCTTTGCTGAGGTAGGAACTGAATCTTTAAATAAAATTCACACGAATATAAGGCTTTAATGCACGCCGTCTCAACCATTAGCTCGTGGGCAAAACATTGCCCACGGCGACATCTGAAATGAGTAAAGGTTTTTTATTCCTTTCCTTGAAAAAGACGAGATAGAACGCCCAAGAAATTTTAAAAATTATGGGCTGTTTATTTATGAATACATTACATTACATTAGTAATTACCTTCATTAAAATGTGCTAACAAAAGGCAACCCCATAACCTACGATGTGAACTGCATTTTTATTATTTCTACCCACTATTATCATTATATTTTACTGCACACTGTGTACAGTCAAATACACAGATAAAATTATATGCACTCGCATAATTATACCTATGCTTATTCATTCTTCATTTTTTACGGTGAATTTCATTTTCTAGCAAGCAGACCAAATTTTGTCGAAGTTGCCAGCACGACATAAATGGTTGAGCAAGCCTGCTTTAGTAGATCAAGGGCACTATTCTCGCTCCCTTCTATACACCAGCAGGTCAGGATATAAATAATAACTTTACTCTTTTTTTACAGTATGAAATTTGATTTCCCTTTCTAAGGAAAGGGCCCAAATTGGAGGTGTAGGAGACTATGACCTGAGGATAATATTAGGGGAAAGAAAAATGGGAGTAACAGGAGGACGAAAAAGTCGTACAATTGGGAGGTTAATAATTTATGCTCCTCGCCGAATCAGATCGTGGGCCATTATTAAGATGAACATATCGAATTAAACCAACAGAAAAAAAAACACACAAATAAAAGCCAGGCGATGTAAGAAAATCATACGAACGCGTTTTTTTTCTGAAGAACACCCTTGCAAGCAGACGATTCGGCGAATACTGCAATTGCCATCTTCACGGTGGAGATGGAAACAAAGCTGAAAACAGTTCAACGAGTAGATTATCAAATAACAGTAACGATGTCTCCACAATAAAGTGAAATTCCATGACGACATGTCGAAAAGTGCGGGAGTTTTAAACCTCGGCTCTGACTACAGACGAGTGGACCTGGAACTCCCCCGGAAGTTAAGGGGCCCGTCTGGCAAACAGACGGGTCCAAGACTCCGGTAGAAGCCGGGCCGGAACCTATGGGCAATCTATGGGAAGACGGCTCAGTAGTTCTCTAGGAAAATAAGCTACAGTTTTCCGGGACGAGATATAGGCCTATGCTGTCCTGGTCTGAGCTTACGAAATTCAAATGAACGCTAGATCATAGAAATCCGTTAGTATTTCTTCTGATAGGCGGTTTTGGAAGCTCTTCAAGCTGCCAGAACAATGTCCCCATTGGTACAAAAGTTCCAAAAGGCGTTGAACGACGTTTCCATCCAACATTCTGCGGGACTGTTTTGGGTCCACGGACATACTGTGGTACGCTGAAATGAAATTGCCGAAGGGCTCGCAAGGGAAACAACTGTTCAACTGTTCACCAGTTTGTTGGACCGGAACCGGCCTTGGGGGTCTCTAAGCAGAATAAAAGAAGAAAGATAAAACGCTGGATTGACAGCCAGCATATAGTTGTGTGGTGGAGTCTTACCAGTACTCACCCAGTCTCGAACACTGATCTCGGACCCTGGTCCTGCTACTAAGACTAGTCTACTGTCAGTCTGACTAGACATACAGCCTACTGTAAGAACATACAATTCAGGGTTGTTACTACCCTCATAACTGGACATAAAACACCGAAAAGACATCTCTACATAATGGGTTGTCCAGTCCCTTAAGCAGGAGGTGTGGAACAGAGGAGGAAACCTCAGCTCACGTTTTGTGTGAGTGTGAAGTCTTGGCGACATTCACGTATACCTATCTGGGGTCCTTTTTCCCGGACCCTGAGAATGTTAGAAGTCTACGTTTAGGGGTGATTTGAAACTTTATTAAAGGAAAAGGGCTCCCATGACTCGCAAATCACTTTAAGGCTCATAAAGGCCTGCCAAAAAGGTCTAAATGCAACGGGACCGAAAGGGATTGGACTCACTTCTATTACATTCTACTCTATTCTCACCTCGGCTCTAGACAAAAATAGATGATCAGTTTCACGCTGGACTCACTGGGCAGGACCCCCGAACTCACTGCGCAGGAAGCTTGGCGAGTTCTGGAGTCTCTCCCAACGCTCTGGAGCGAATGTTTGTCTGCTCCGGTCGTTCAGCGCTTGGTAAAGTCGCTATACTAACTCAGATATCCAAACTCCTTTTGGAGTGCCAGAAGACGGACAAGGGTATTTCTTCTCTACAGTATCTTACCCCTTAATCAGTCTCACCTGCTCAATGCCATATGTTTGCAACCCACACATAGGCCTATTCCTGCGTCATAAATCATGTCGTATCTTGTCACTCACATGATGGCCAACCACACGTCACTCTATTCTGTATGAGTGCATTATGTTACGACACAAGTGTGGCAGTATTATCATTAGTCATCGTCATCTGCATCACTACAGAATACATCCATCGGCTTCTCCGGCACCAATCAAAAACATTAGACGAAAGGACACAAGCATATGTATAAGAATATATATGGACTGTCGTCGGTGACATGTCGGTCTACCTTCGTTCACAACATTCCAGTTCTCATTTCTGTGGGTAACAGAAAACAGTGTTGAAAATAAAAATTCTGTACCGAATTTTAAGAATTACTGGGCGATTAGCCCTTAAAGTGCAGTGGTTAAAATACGTACCAGCTAACTTAACATTAAAAACTTTTCAGTTTCCCCCCAGATTTTCTATTGTTTGTGTACGATAGGTTACGATTCTCACAAGCTGCCGTTATTTCTCAAAACAGCATTAACCAGCTGGTCTTCATACTACAGGCTGTACACTTTACAGTGAGGTAGGAAATGAATATTTATGTTATTAAGATTTACATTTACATGCTTTAAAGCGTTAAGAGACTAACCGACTAAAGAAAAATAAAGTTGTCCTGTGCTTAATTAATGAAGATCTACAACGAGCAAGACCTACAACAAGACCCATCTTTCGCGGGTCTGTCCAGCACGTCTGTTTTGTTGGGGAAATAATTATTGTGACTACCCTCGTGTATTGCCGCGTAGTTGCAGTGCTTATTCGCAGTCATGCTTATGCAGAAATACAGAAGAAGACGTATATGTGTCTGTCCTACACTAATCAGCTACCTAGATCTCGTAGGATACGGAATAATTTCAACTTTTAATTCTCATAACATTTAGAAATAACTGTAACTCCCCTGTTTAAGTTGTGTGGAAAGAGTGAAGTGTTGGGATAAAGAGTTCTAAGGATCAAAACAAAGTGATGCCTCTGTTAGAGAAATTGAAGTTACTGGATGAAGTGGACAGGAGATTGGGAATTGCTGCGGTCTGGAGACTGTATAGTGTAAAAGATTAGGCGATTCATTTCATCACGAAAAATGACAAGAAAATCAGCGGAAACGTTAAATTCAGCATTCAGTAGAGGGCGACAATCTGTCGTGGCACCACATAAGGAAAGGTACAAGTACATAGAGAAGGACATAAAGTAAGAGAAGATCACTTTTCCCTGCAGTAAGTCTTCAGCTTCTTCCTTTGCTATGAACATCTGTCTTTCGATCATCGTGAAAACGTAGGGCCAGTAAAACCAACATCATTCCAACAAGGCCAACGCAGATATTTTTGTGTTTATTAATTACTGATTTGCATAGTATCGTGTTTCTTGTAGCTGTGGTTCCTCTCAATCATTTTGTCCATACGGTCTTAAGTTCACGCACAGCGGTTTTACCTTCCGCGGGGTTTTCAGAAACGTAACTCCACCAACGGTGAGGGTTTCCTTTATAGGAGAGTTGAGGTACGTCCTACATTTTTCCTTCAGTACTACATGGAGATTAATGATTAACTACAAGGCCTGGTCACTTTATCTCCTAAGGAAGAGTCATCAGTAGTCATTTGTCGGGAGGCTGGGTGGGTCCCACAGCGCCTCAACCGACAGTTGAACGCCTATTCTCCCGTCATTCAGTTCACAGTCTGGTCACTAACAAGACTGAGCTACCCAGCTCAAGACTATAGAATATAACCACTATTTAAATAATTAATTGATCAATATAATCAACTAATCGACAGGAAATTGGCTTCATAGATACTTCCTGGAATGTCTTGCAGGTAACTTGAAGAATCATATATCTTTAGAATATATTTATTTTCCACTAACTGCATATCTGTTGGTAAACATTTATATTATTACTACTCCGACATGTTTCGGCTAATAATAATGACCATCCTCAGGGAGGCTGTTTACACATGGTGCTAAATCGTAGGTAGTCGATTTAGCATCAAGTGCTCCATTGTGTAAACAGTCTCTCAAAGGATGGCTATTAGCATTAACCGAAATGCGGCGGAGAAGTAACAATATGCATGTATACCAACAGATGTGCTTTTAGTTGAAAGTAAATATGGCACAGGCTTACGTATATCTATTGCACGGAAGACGTAAAATATCAAATCATGCAGCTTTTATGTCAAGATGTCTTACAGTAGGATGTCGTTAAATAAAATTGAAAGCTGTCGTGTGTGAACTAATACCAAGAGAAACTGCCTTGATATTCCACTTTTGCAAGGTCCCTATCCCCGAAAACAGCTGTGGCAGCTATATATTACCGTCAAAAGCACTTGACACTCAATGAAAGAGGATCTCCTCTTAGTTCGGGCGACATATATGCCTATTTGCATGAAGCCTCCTATAGGCTATTACGCTGTGTGGGATTTTAAGTTCCCACTTGAATTTCGAAACCCATCTGGTGCGAGACGACATCTTGAGATTTTACCGATATTATAGAAGGTAAGGGGTGTAGATCAGATTCGCAAGCTCAGCGTCTGTGGACTACTGACGCTAGCATCATCCTGGCAGGATTACACTAACCTTTTGCAACCGGCTGAGGGGAGCATAAAGTCTCCTATACGATCGGTACTGTGGCCTTTCCCAGCCAGTACGCGTCGAAACGTGAAAATGAACACTCATTTCTCCGTGTAGGTTAAAATAATCGAGCGTGGCACTTTACATCAACTGTACTAGTACACCTTGATTTCAGTTTGTCAGCCGAGTCTTCCTGGCATCAAAATTCACTATCTTAATCACAACCAAAATGAAAGCATCAATGACGCCATTTATTCTAGAGCACATGATTTTGACTTTCAATGGATAGCCGCGCACCTGAAGTTCCTAACGTTTCTTCAACAATCTAGGCGAAACACACAACAGTATGTCGATACATAATATATGGAAAACATATTATATATATATATCTATATATATATATATATCGTTATTATTGAATCATTCGACGCTTCCCAAAAGGTGACGGCAATAAAACTGTACTAAGGACATAAAAGACGGAATACATTCACATTTCATATCAAAGGCACAATAACATGCTTAAATACAGAATGGACCAGAACTGGCTTGATAGCCTTCTCGATATATTGTGAAAATACTGAAGCTGCAATGGCTCACAACCACTTACAGAACAAAAGAAAACACGTCCAGGTTATCTACGGTTTTTTTTAATACTATCTCTTTTGGTTTAACAACATGAGAGGTCACCACGTTTCCAGACAGACGTCCGTGTCTGTCTCGACGCAGTGACGAACGGAATGGACGTGTAACTACCAGTATTCCATGCCCATTGCATTCCCTCGACCTGACAACTGCTTGAGCTGCATCAGCGCATCACGAGAGTGGCAAATAGGGTAAACAGAGGCAGGCTGCAGCAAATATCAGAATTAGACTATCAGTGAGGTATCTTCGGGGTAAGCCATGTACTTCACATCGAACACCTGGAGATAAACTTGAAGAATTTCATCGTTTTATGTAGGAGTTTTCTGTCATTTTAGCATTATCTACTTTTATAGTGTTTAATTAAAGCTGTCAGTATGTTTCACCCTACTCTGGGTATATTCTTTCGCCATATTCAAATCAAACTACGGTCAAATGTCGAAATGACTCTTCCCATTGCATTTATAGATAGTTTTCCTTTTACATCGCATAACGATTATTTTCAATAAAACGTAAGTCGTTTATCTGCAGGAATCCTCTCTGGTTTCTGTGTATTCTGTGCATGTCCTTATTTGACGTCAGAAACCTACATGAGTCATATCCCGTGATATTGTTGTGTAGATTATTTTACGAAGCAGTCCACATCTCAAGCATTACAGCGGCTATGGTGGGACAAGTAACTGCTGAATGCTGAATTGGACTCACCAGGTCGCAATCGATGTACTACCCTGCAATTTGCTTTGAAGGACTATATAAAACCACAAAACACCTACGTCACAAGATATGGTGTCCCATCTGAGATTCAAACTGGGTACTACCTAATGCAAACCGACGGCGCCACCTTCACTTCAGTATGTTCATTTTTAACCACTGATTTCCTTATGCTTAAACTCCAATTGCCATTGCGAAAGCAATGAAATCAAGCCAAGTTGCTAGGATGTGAGAGACAAGGAAATACAGAATTTTGATGGGGAAAATCTCGAAAACTAAGCACACATTATCTTGGTATTCGTTAGAATAGACTGATAAAAGCTGTAATACAATTTAGGGCTGAAGGAGTACATTTTAATATTAAATTTAGAGCAATAACTTTCGGTTGCAAACATGGGATTGGGCCATAAACTCTCTTATTCTACACTTGACAGACCATCTTCATGTATTCCAGCAACCACAAACCGACCCCGATATATCCAGTGTTAGAGGAGAAGACTTATCACTTTTGGCACTGCACACTTAATTCCCAAATCACTAATTTCTGTCACTGAATGAAAAACGTTTCACCAATACACGCCAACAATTCTTGTTACCACAGCAGCACTTTCAGACCAATTCTATGGGCAGGTGGTGGGTACAAGAGACAAACAGTAATGAAGGAACCAAGGCCAGACAACATTAGACAAGCAAATTCAGGGCGGGTCGTTCTTTTGAGGTCAAAACATCCGGGTTCCTTGGTCGTGAATATCTTATAACGAACCCTACGCGCATAAATGATAATGACCAATTTGCACTGATACTTCTCCTCCCACGCAAAATACAACCTGCTCTAACCCACTATGAAGCTATCGTATTTGTGCTACAGGCAAACAGATAGTAGAGAACAAAATACATAACACTCATATTTATTTAATAAGCAACTTTTTTTTACAGAGGACATCCCGTTGTGTTCTTCAACTAAAAGAAAACAAAAGAGTTTCAGGTTTCAGTCGAACACAACAATCTATGTTTTTTAATTTTAAAAGAATGAAAATATATATTGCTGTGTTTGACTGAAACCTGAAACTCTTTGTTTTCTTTTAACAACCAGCTATCAACGAAAACTTTGCAAGTTCCTCTCCTGTAGTAGCGTTCTAGGTTTGCGGTGATCTTGTTATAAAAAACGCATTACAGAACTTCCCACGGCTTCATGAGAATGTCGCAGTTTGACATGGCCAGGAAACTTCCATATTGCCTTTTGTCACGTCACGTTAACACGCCATTAAACGAAATTGTAAATTATTAAAAAAGAGATAGTCATACTTAGAATTTAACTCATATGCTTGTTATGAGTAATTAGCGCCATTTTTTAAGTTTAAGATTAAGATAATAAACAGGAAACACAGAAGCTCAAGTCCCATGTAACCAAAAGCACAGCGGTTCCTCACTTAACCGTTAAAACGGTGGTCACGATACTGTTTGTACCACCTCCGTTAACTTTCTAAAATCTGCCTTTGCCTGCACAGTGCATTTACGTGTTTCGTATGAACAGAATAAATTACATAAGTACTGACCATTACAGTAAAAAACACTAAACAATTGTTTCTTTCTACTGAAGACCCCTTGTGGTTTTTGTGATGTATAAACTACGGTTTTAAGTATTACTTCAATAAACTTTGTTCCCCAAGAGTAAGTTTTTTTTTTTTTTTTTTTTTTTTTTTTGTTTTTTTTTCCCCCATATTTTTTTTTT
>Ga0123357_10011794_pt1 | contig 11231 bp, 10 predicted proteins | sample TergutEmb28metaG_FD_89873 | JGI IMG/M metagenome (GOLD analysis project Ga0123357, IMG submission 89873) | Embiratermes neotenicus P4 segment gut microbial communities from Petit-Saut dam, French Guiana - Emb289 P4 | ecosystem: Host-associated > Arthropoda: Insects > Digestive system > Gut ... | reverse complement strand
GGTTGACGGCACCCGGGATATGCCCGGCCACGGGGTCGATCGGTTCGATCTGACCGCTATAGCGCTCAGGGGCCCGCGCGTCGATCAGCGTGCCGCTCCAAGCACCGGCCTCGTCGGCGGTGATAGTTGGCAGGTGTCCGATTGTCAGCGTCAAGGACGTCGGGGTTGCCGCGGCCGGCTCGCCCACCTCCAGCGGGCGTCCTGACGAGGTCCAAGCGGTGATGCCGCCGTCCAGCACGCGAGCGTCGAGGCCCGCCCATGTGAGCACCCACCATGCCCGGTTGGCGGCGAAGGAACCTGGTACGTCGTAGACGATGACGGGTGCGGTTCCGTTCACGCCGAGTGCGCCCAAACCGTCGGCCAGACGGGCGGCGTCAGGCAAGGGGTGACGCCCAAGAGTGGGGTCGACGAGGGGGCCGGCCAGGACGGTTTCGAAATCGAGAAACCGCGCCCCAGGGATATGGCCCGCCAAGAACGCCGCTTTGCCATCGCCGGGCGTGCCGCCGAGCGTCCATCGTACGTCGAGCAGAACAGCGTCGGCCGGCACTTCGTCAATACCTACAATCACGTCACTACGCATGGCACGTCATGTTAGCGGTTTTCCGGGTTGCCGCATCGCAGCGTCCAACCAGGGCAGTAGGTTGTCAGTGGACGACAGCAGAGAAACCGGCGACGCGATCACTGAACTTGGCAAGCCAAGCGTCCATGGCCGTGTCAACCTGGCTTACATCGAAGCGGTCTGCCAATGCGTCGGCAGCGTGATGCCGCAGGATGAATGTCCGGTCGGAGTACATATCGATCAGCCAGTGCGCCGCCTGCGAGACAACAGACGCGATCTCGGGGTGTGCGGCGGATTGGGTGGTCATCGTGTTCTTAACCTCGGCAGGGTCGGAAACCATCATCAGCAACCCGATGTCTCCGGAGTCCTTCGGGCGCAGCCGGTCCGGACGGGTCGTCACCTGTTCAAGGCGCTCATGTACCTTGTGGGCTTTGGCGACCAGCAGAGCTGCTGGTCCTGCGACCCAGGCTTCCACCGTGTCGGTGGGGTCGTCGATGGCGGTCAGTGTCCGGCGGTGACGGTCCCAAACCGCCAATTCCAGTCCAACAGCCCGGCTCGCGGCATGCTGCTGACCAGCAATACGGGCGGCCCGTCGCCCTGATCCGGCATACGCCTCGGGGACGATCAGATCGATCGTCGTGCGCTCGCCGAGCGGTAGTGACGACTCATCCGCGTAGCTATAGACACCAGGTCGGTCGGGTAGGGCAGGGGTGACACCGATGCCCTCCATAATGTCGAGCAGTTTTGGGTCTGGTGTGACGAAAACCGGGTTGACCACGACATCGGCGTCCCGGGTGGCTTGCATGTCGACTGGCCCGAGCATGTCTTGCGCCCAGACATGCACGGCGTGTGCGCCGACGACGGTGATTGCGTCACCGAACCCGGCCAGGGCGCGAATCGTATCGATGAGCAACCGCCGGGAAGACTGAACACCGTAAGAGAGGTCTCGCAGGTTGGCGCGTCGGCGCTGAGGCGGTTGCGGGTAAGTGGTCATGACACGGGACCCATGGTTAGTTCGTCGAGCAGATACATCGTCGCGTCCGGTTGCCTACCGGGCGAGGCCAGCGAGTCGAGCAGTGCCCACTCCCGCGAGGTCATGCTCACGCCGTTCACATCGCTTGACCACTTTTGGACATTTACTGTGGTGGGGAGAAGGAACATGATCGTCGGTGAGGCTGGTGTGGCATCAAGGAAGCCATCAATGTTGGCCGGGTCATCGACGTAGACGACCGGCGTGAACGACCGCGTCTGGGTGGCGTCGCGCAAGAACCCTTCCAGCGACGACACCACCGGTGACTGATTCTGCCGTCTTAGGCTAGCGATGCCCTCACCGAGTGGAACCGAGAGCGTAACCCGCCGGACTCCGGGGCGACGGGCGACTTGCGCCAGTCGGGCAGCGGCAGGGAACCGACGGACAATCCGCTCCCGATCGCCAGGCTCGGCTTTGTCCAGTCGGCGCAATATTCCAGCCAATGGTTCGTCCGTTGTCGTCTCCGTCAATGTCGGTTCAAGGTGAAACCCGGCAGCGGCAACCAGACGCGACATCATCGCCCACGTCGGCTCGACCTTACCGGACTCAATACGCGAGATCGTCGAGACGGGTACGCCGGATACGTCAGCCAGCGCGTTCATCGTCAGCTGATGGGCAGACCGCACCCGCGTAATGACCCCGGAAGCCTCAACCATGCCATTAGTCTAGACGCTAGTGATGCATATATGCAACACAACAAGAGTAGGTTGAACGAGTTGGGCTTGGCTGACGCGTCGGCCGGCACTGCGTCAATACTTACAATCACGTCACTACGCATGGCACGTCATGTTAGCGGTTTCCCGGGTTGCCGCATCGCACCGTCCAACCACCATGTCAATTTGCGGGCAATTCGCCAAGGACACCCAATCGCTTATATTGGCATCTACCCGGAGTTTGCTTAGTAGCTGACCGGCTTTGTGTCCGATGACTCTCATCGCTGAAACGGTAGTTCGAAGAAAATCGAGACGGTTATCCCGGCGAAACTCGAGGCGGTGTCTTCGGAAACGGATCACCGTGCTGGAATACACTGGAATGCAACGGATTTAATTGGCGGCACGGGTGAAGCCACCGTCTGGTTCGGCTCATGTCGGCAAGCCCGCCGGTAACTACGTTTAAAGGGGTGTTTAGTTTTGGACTATTCAGACTTCATGAAGGCTTCGTTGGCGGTTGCCGATCCGACCACGAGTGCGGCGGATTTGGCACAGATCGCGCAAGCGCAGCCGAGCCTGTGGCCGCAGATCAGAGTGCACCCGTCGGTCTATACGGGTCTAGTCGCGTGGATGGACGCAACTGGCGAAGTTGCGGCGTCCCGCGCCGTCGCGGCACCAGAGGCCGTCAACTCATGCACACAGTGCGGTGCGCCCCTTCGGCTGGATGACCAGTTCTGCGGAAAGTGTGGAATGCCTGTCATAGCCCCTGTGTCGGTGGACCAAACCAGCGTCGGACAGCCTGAACCCCCGTCCTCCGTGGCGGAGTCAGGCCGGGCGCGGTGGGTTTATTTCCTCATTGGGTTGCTAGCCACTGTGCTGATAGCTGGCGGTATTACCGTGGCGATTCTGATGACACACCATGGCTCGCCGTTGGCTACCAGTGCGGAGACATCAACTGTCGGCCCCACTAGCCAGACTCCCACTCCCACACCGCCGGCGCCGACTGTAACGCCCGCCAGCACTCCTGCCGATCAGGGTGAAAACACTCAGGCGGACCGGCCCAGTGACGCCCCTACGGTCGCGTTAAATGACCTGGTTTTGATTGATTCAGGCGGGGACAGAAGCAACGCGTCTCTATATGCCCCTGGCAGCTTCACGGACTCCTTCGGTAATGTCTACGACGGGAACTACTTTTTCGATGCTTCGCTAAATCCATACGCGGTGTTTGGCTTAGACAAGGGCTATTCCACCTTCAGCGGATCGATTGTGGCCGGCTCTGACACCGGTTCGGGTGCAAGTATGACGATCGAGTTTTATGCCGACGACAAGCTGATTTTCACCAAGACCGGATACACGAAGGTGACGGGAAAAATCGACTTCAGTGTCGATGTCAGCGGCGCGACAAAACTGACAATCAAAGCGTCAAATCAGGGCGATTTCTCCTACGGGTGGATCCGCTTGGTTAATGCCACGCTTTCAACTAGCTAGGTGAAAACGCTGTTAATCGCTGGCGCCACCGGCAGCACTTCAGGTGCGTATTGGCGTCCCTTGCTGGCTTGGCGGACCAGTGGTCGCCGCTAGCTCAGTTGAGCTGGCCGCCGTCCACCCTTAACTGGTCGCCTGTTATGAAGCCGGCTTGGCTGGACGCCAGGAAGACCACCGCGCGGGCTATGTCGTCGGCTTCGGCATAGCGTCCCATCGGGATGCCTGCCGCTATGCCCTGCTGCGCCTCGTTGGCGTGGCCGGGGGCGAAGCCCTCTTCCAGGCGGCGCATCATCTGCGTGTTGACGGGGGCCGGGTGTACCGAGTTGATGCGCACACCATAAGCCGCAGCCTCGCTGGACGCCAGACGCGTCAGGCCGGCGATGGCAAACTTGCTTGTCACATACGGGGTGACGCCGCCGGCGGGGCCGGCCGTCAAACCGCCGATGGACGACGTGTTGATCACAGCGCCCGACTTCTTCGCATACATGATGGGCAGCACATATTTGAGCCCCATGTATGTGCCGCGGATGTTGATGGCGAAAACCTTGTCCACATCGGCCATGTTCTGGTCGACGATCGGCGCGACCTTGCCTTCGATGCCGGCGTTGTTGAAGAACACGTCGATCGTGCCGAAAGCCTTGACGGTGGCGTCGACGTACGCCTTGACGTCGTCCTCTTTGCTGATGTCGGCGGTGCAGGTGATGACGCTGCCCTGCGGCGCGTTCAGGCTGGCTGCCAGCGAAGCCAGCGCGTCGGCGGCGACGTCGACCAGCGCGACTTTGCAGCCCTGCGCGACGAATGCCTTCGCGGCAGCCGTCCCAATGCCGCCGGCGGCGCCGGTGATGATGACTGCCTTGCCTGCCAGATCTTCATATGTGGCCATGTGAATTCTCCCTATTTGTGTGATTGTTGGGTGGGTGTAGCCAACTGTAACAGATGCGCCGCAAGCTCCATGTCCGAAGCGTTTGTGACTTTGATGTTGCTTTCCGCTCCGTCGATCGCCGCCACCGGCACGCCCGGCAGATAGTTGAAAACCACCGAGCAGTCGTCGGTAGCGCCGTCGAAAGCCGGGTCGTCGGCGGCCTGCCTGTACGCCCACATTATGGTGCCCAGACGGAACCCCTGCGGCGTCTGCACGCGACGCAGCCCTGCTCGCGCCGGGACGGCAGTGACCAGCCCGTCCGCCACCTCGAAGACGGTGTCGGCGGACGGGACGGTGACGCTGACCGCCTCGAAGGTGTCCAGGGCCGTCAGCACGGCGTCGGTGATTTGCGGTGTGACAAGGGGACGGGCCGCGTCATGGATGAGCACTTTGGTGTCGGGCGCCGCACCAGCCACATGCTTCAGCGCCACCAGCGTCGACGCCGTGCGGCTGGGACCGCCGGGCAGAACGGCCGTCACTTTCGGGTACTCCGACGCGATCGCTTCCGCTTCGGCTAGGTGGTCGGCCTGCATGACGATGGCGATTTCGTCAATGCCGTCCACCGCCTGGAACGCCGCGATGCTGTGCTCGATCATCGGCTTGCCGGCCAGTTGCTGCAACTGTTTGGGGACGTCGCCGCCGATGCGAGTGCCGGTGCCACCGGCCAATATGACGCCAATCGATCGCCCCATCCGTCCCCCTATTTCTGCATGTCGACGAAGCGGCTGTAGTGGCCTTGGAAGGCGACGGGGATGGTGGCGGTTGGGCCGTTGCGGTGTTTGGCGATGATGAAGTCGGCTTCGCCGGTGCGTTCGGATTTGTCTTTGTACATGTCTTCGCGGTACAGGAGTATGACGACGTCGGCGTCTTGTTCGAGGGACCCGGATTCACGCAGGTCTGATAGTTGTGGGCGTCCTTTGGCGGCGCCGCCTTCGCGTTCTGTGCCGCGGGATTCGGGGCCGCGGTTCAACTGGGACAACGCGACGACAGGTATGCCCAGCTCTTTGGCCAATAGTTTGACTTGGCGGGAAAACTCGGACACTTCCAGTTGCCGGGACTCGACGCGTTTACCTGACGACATGAGTTGCATGTAGTCGATGATGACGAGTTTCAGGCCGGCGGATTGGTGCAGTCGGCGGGCTTTCGCCCGGATTTGCATCATTGTCAGGTTCGGCGAGTCGTCGATGTATAGGGGTGCTTTATAGATTTGGCCGGCGATTTTTTGCAGACGGTCGTTCTCGTCATCGGTCAGCGACCCGGTACGGATGTGGTGAAGCGGGACGGACGCTTCGGCTGACAACAGGCGCATGACCAGCTCGGTTTTCGTCATCTCCAGGGAGAAGAACGCGGTGGCCATGTTGTTGCCGACAGCGGCGGAACGGGCGAAATCCAACCCCAACGTCGATTTGCCGACACCGGGGCGGGCTGCGACGATGATCATCTGCCCGGCATGCAAACCGTTGGTCAGCCTGTCCAGGTCGGCGAACCCGGTGGGCACCCCGTCCAGGGTGCCGCCGTGGGAACGGATCGCGTCGATCTCGTCGAAGGTGGGGTCCATAAGTTTTGCGAGCGGCTGATAATCATCGGCACTGTCGATGCCTGACACGCCATACACGGTTTGCTGCGCCATATCGACAATGTCATTGACGTCGCCTTGGCCCTGATACCCCAGTTGGGCGATCCGCACGGACGCGTCGACCAGACGCCGCAGCACAGCCTTGTCACGCACGATCTGGGCATAGTAGGCGGCATTCGCGGCGATCAACACCGAGCCGACCAGTTCCGTCAGATACACCGGCCCGCCAACCCGGGCGAGCAATCCCTTGCGTTCCAGCTCTGCCGCCACAGTTATCGCGTCAGCAGGCTCGCCGCGCGTGTTCAAGGCAAGGATCGAGTCAAAAATCGTGCCATTCGCAGGACGGTAGAAATCGCGGGCCTCAATGATCTCAACAACCTCGCCAATAGCATCCTGCGACACCAACATCGCCCCCAACACCGACTGCTCCGCCGCCATGTCTTGCGGTGGCGTGCGGGCCTGCGACAGGTCTTGAGCCTCGAACTCGTCGACCATCTGATCGATCATCTTTCACCTCGCTTTCGCAATTTCATTCCTACCCGTCGCTACCGACAAAATTGATTCCGACGACGATTCTGGGCGCATTCGGCGTGTCGGTTGAACTCTTCTGAATGAGATTAGTGGTTGCCCGGCCAAGCGCCAAGCCGGTCATCCGGCATCGTTATCCACAGGCTGTTCACATGACCGGCGGCCCTTGTGGTTAACTCGCGCCAGCTTGTGGACGACGCGCCGCGGCCCTGTGAATTACGCCCTGCCCGACACCGTCATCGAGCCGCCGACAAGCAGGAATACAACCGTCCCCAAACTCGTTGAAAAGAAGCTCGTCGAGTCTCACCAGGTGGTCGCGCGGACGGGCAGAATCAGGACGGATGCCATGGAAACCACATATACCATCGCCGGCATGCACTGCGACCATTGTGTCGCCCACGTCAAAGCGGAGGTCGGCAAGATACCGGGCGTCACTGGCACGCAGTTGAGCCTCAGCAACGGCGTGTTGCGCGTCGAATCAGATGCCCCGATCGATTTCGCGGCGATCCAAGCCGCTGTCGAAGACGCTGGCGAAGAGTACTCCGTTGTCGGCTAGTTCCGTTGTAGGCTTGTAACTCCCATATTTAAGGAGTTCCATGACCTACGTCATCGGTAGCGGGTGCATCGACAAGAAGTTCCGTGACTGCGTGCTTGAGTGCCCGGTGGACGCCATCTACGAGGGCGACCGGTCTTTGTATATCAACCCGGACGAGTGCGTCGATTGCGGCGCCTGCGAGCCGGTCTGCCCGCGAGCGGCCATCTGGTATGAGGACGACGTGCCCGAGGACGAGCACCAGTTCATTGACGTTCAAGTTCAGTTCTTCAAGCAGACGGGCGCATCTGGTGGTGCCAGCGCGCTCGGCCCGATCGGCCAGGACGAGCCGCGTGTCGCGGCCTGGCCACCTGTTGAATAGCCGGTTATGCTGAACTACCTGTCGCGCCGGTTGCCCGATTTCCCCTGGGACACGCTGGCGGACGTCACAGCGCTTGCCCGTCGCCACCCGGACGGCATCGTCGACCTCTCGGTCGGCACGCCGGTTGACGACACGCCGAAGCTCGTCCAGCAGACGCTGGCTGACGCGTCCAACGCCCCCGGCTATCCGACGGTGTGGGGCAGTGACGCGTTGCGGGCTGCCGTCATCGGTTATCTGCAGCGACGTTGGGGCGCACCGACGCTTGACGCGGCGAGCGTCGCCACCGCGGTCGGCACCAAAGAGATCGTCGGCTGGCTGCCGACGCTGCTGGGGTTAGGGGCAGACGATTTGGTGGTCATCCCCGAGCTGGCCTACCCAACGTACGAGGTCGGCGTCGTCATGGCCGGCGCCCGGCTGCAGCGCTGCGACCACCCGTCAGCCGTGGACGGCAAACCCGCCCTGATCTGGATCAACTCGCCAGCCAACCCGCACGGGCACATAACCGGTGCGGCGGGTTTACGCGACTGGGTGGAATTCGCCCGTCAGACCGGCGCGGTGCTGGCGTCGGACGAGTGCTACGGCGAATTCGGCTGGACGGCCGAGCCCGTCAGCGTCCTGGACGCGGCCGTCAACGGCGGCGATCTGACGGGCCTGCTGGCGGTGTTCTCGTTGTCGAAGCGATCCAACATGGCCGGCTATCGGGCCGGTTTCATCGCCGGTGACGCTGACGTCGTGCAAGAGCTGGTGGCCGTCCGCAAACACCTGGGGTTGATGGTGTCGGCACCGGTGCAGGCCGCCATGGTGGCGGCCCTGGGTGACCAAACCCATGTTGACGAGCAGCGTCAGCGTTATGCGCGCCGCCGCGCCCTGATGGGCGAGGCCCTGTCGGGCGCCGGTTTCCGCGTCGAGGCGTCTCAGGGCGGGTTGTATCTGTGGGCCACGAGGGACGAGCCGGGACGCACATCGGTTGCCTGGCTGGCCGAACGAGGCATCCTGGTAGCCCCCGGAGATTTCTACGGCCCGGCAGGCCAAAACTTCATCCGTGTGGCCATGACGGCGACGGACGAAAGAATCGCCGCGGCCGTCGCCCGTCTGAAGTGACGATGGGGCAGCCGGGCCGCCCGGCATACCGCTAAAGCAAGCTGCCGAGGAACAGCAGGGCGAGCGCGAAGATTATCAGGATGATCGACGCCAAGCACACCCCGACGATAGAGACAGCCAGGTTGTTGGCGCTGCGATTGCGGTAATTCGCAATGCCGACGATTCCGAACACCAGCCCGACGATGCCGGTCACCAACGATATCCAGACGAACGTTGTCGAAAGCGTTTGGCCGGGGCAACTGACCTGCCAGGTGTTGTAGTTGATCGTGCATTGGGTAGTGCGTGAGACGACTTCGCTGGCAACCAACCCGGCGACGGAGACAATGCCCAGCACCAGCCCGATCACGCCGACGGAATTGTTCTTGCCCGACCTCGTTGCCGATGCCGCCGGCTGCGTCACCGGCACTAACTGCTGCGTCCCGTCCGGCATCGTCATCATCGCGTAAAGCGGTGCCGTCTGACCCGCCGGCGCGTCCGGCGTCCAGGTGTCTTCCTGGGTGGCGTAATAAGTCTTGGACGGATCGGCGGACAGGCCGGCCACCAGCACGGCCACCGCCGCCAAGAACAGGATGAATGGCAGGTTCAACCACAAGTAATAGCTGATGGGAAGGGAGCCCGGGACGTTACTGGCGAAAACCGGCACCAGAACGGACGCGACCGCGCAGACTCCCAACAGGATCAGTATCACAGTACGAAGCGTCTGCTGCGCCTGCCGCGCCCGGGCGCTGTTGACGGCGACGATCAGCAGTATGCCGGCCACCAGGGCCGCCATCAGAAGCGCCGCGGCTGTCACCATGAATGCGATGCGATCCATTTCGAAGAGGTAACGCAGCGGTACCCAGAATGCCCACCACACGGCGCCAGTTCTGTACGTCCACCCCACCCCCAACACTGGAGCCAAGGCCAGGCAGCAGCCGACGATCGAGATCGCAGCTTTGGTGGCGCCGCGCTGAACAGCCGCCAGCAACACGACGATCAGCACGATCCCCATCAGGATGAACTTCATGAGGGCCTGCTGAGGCAGCCCTGACAAGAGGGAAAAGCCTCGCGAGGCGGAAAAGTAGCGTGACCACATCAAGAGATGTGGGACGATCCACGAGACCAGCACGGCGCCCAGTGTCGTCAGTATTCCGGCGGCGACCATTGAACCGGACGTCAAGCGCTTCCGTGTCACCAGCGATGCCAGCCACGCGACGCCCGCCACGATCAGCACCGCGCCGGCCACTGCTCCGCATTGCGCCCAGGACCATCGGCCGATGTGTCCCGCCGGCGACCATTGACCGACGTCGCCCGCCCATCCCAAGGTCAGGTACGGGATGTAGAACCCAACGAGGTCGAGTGCAGCACACACCATCAGCAACAGCGCGATCAGCGGTGTCTGGGACGTCAGCGGCGTCCTCAACCAGGCTCTGCCATCCGATGGTTGGCTGGCCGCAGGCGATTCCATCATCGGCTGGTTCCAGGCTGGTGCTTCAGCGAAGTCATCGGTCGCCGGCATTTGCGGCGCCGGTTCTGGCAGGGCCCTTGACGCAAGAGCCGCCGGCTTGTCAACAACCGGAACACTTGCCTCTGGCTCCGGCTCGGCGTAGGCGGTCGCCGGTGCGGCAGCGGGGGCCTGCATGTCGGCCTCCGGTTGCACGGCCGCCGGTTGCTCCGTCGGGGCTGATGCGGCGTCGCTTTCCTTAAGTCGACGCGCCGCGACGGCTGGCGATACCGTCGGGTCTCCCAGCCCGTCCAGCCAATCGAGCAAGGCGGGATAGACATTGGGGTGCGCCGCCACCTGGGCCCTCATACTGGGCTGGAACTGTGTGATCGAGGCCAGATCCAGCGCGCTGGTCGAAGGGTCCATGACGGCGCGCGCTGCCGTCGCCCAATCTGTATAGTCAGCCATTTCAACTCCCGAAGTCTGTGCAGCCCCTCTGCGATGAAACGAGTCTACGCGAGCCGGGGCGACGCGCGGCGTCATCACCCGCCGTCTTGCCTCGTCTCGTCAGATCGGCTAGTCTTGTGGGGCCGAAGACCGCCGGTCGTGGATTCCACGTCAAAGCCATAAGGCACCTGCGCAGGTGAGAGTGACTACCGTCAATGACGGTTTGATCGCCCCGTGCCTGCGCGCGGGGCTTTTTGTTTGTGACATGGCGTCCATGGTTGACGGGTTCGGGCCGGACGGCAAACCAGTCGTCCGGAGATTAGTTAAGGAGACCCAATGGCAAGGCCTGACAAGGTTGCTGCGGTCGATGAGCTGCGCGAGCAATTCGCCGGTTCCGACGCCGTCGTGCTGACCGAGTATCGGGGTTTGCGTGTCGCCGACCTGAAGAAACTTCGCAGGTCGTTGGGCGCAGACGCCAGCTATGCCATCGCGAAGAACACTCTGGCCAAGCTGGCCGCCAAGGACGCCGGTATCGACGGCCTTGACGACGCGCTGGCCGGGCCGACCGCGTTCGCTTTCATCAAGGGCGACGTGGC
>Ga0123357_10011793_pt1 | contig 11231 bp, 9 predicted proteins | sample TergutEmb28metaG_FD_89873 | JGI IMG/M metagenome (GOLD analysis project Ga0123357, IMG submission 89873) | Embiratermes neotenicus P4 segment gut microbial communities from Petit-Saut dam, French Guiana - Emb289 P4 | ecosystem: Host-associated > Arthropoda: Insects > Digestive system > Gut ... | reverse complement strand
GCAGATTATTTCATTATATATAAACGTACATTGTCAAACGCGCAAGATTTAAAGGGCCGTCGCGGAGAAACTTCGTGAGTTGAGCACGAAGTCTGAATTAAAGGTCCGTAGGATAAAGGTTAATATTCTGTAGTGTAGACTACTACTACATGAAATTTAGTCAGAATCTGTCAAACATGATTTCAGGCTATCCCCTTCAATGTAAACAAGATTTTCACTCTTCTGGGATTGTATGCAGTGTAGATTGGTAGATTGTTACTGACATTTTGGGACAACCTACTGGTCTGATATTTTGTTCTTAAATACTGGTAACAAACTACCATCCTTGCTGCATAAAGTCCCAGAAGAGGGAAAATCTCATCTCCCAGAAGAGGGAAAATCTCATCTGTCAAGTGGTCTCAGATATGAACTATGCTGCCAGACACACACATGATCTTCCCATTACACATTCACTTATTTTCTGCACTCTCTGCAGTGGGGTCACTGAAATGAATATCTATGTGGTTTTGAAAATGGGTCAATATTCATCCATTCCGTTCATTCATTCTGTTGTCTGACTTATGACAGAACTACAGCCTCTACCAAAGTGAGTTCTCCGTAGAATGCAATAGTGCTTCTTTCCCTTTCAATTTCCAGTATCCTCTCTTTTCCTTAAGGCCGTCCAGTAGCTGCTTATGTCTTCTTCCTCATCTTCCCATTATTTCTATCCTTCCCTCTATCTTTCCTTTAATAACGTATTTTAGAAAGCAGTTTCTATGCAGGATGTGACCAATCCAATTAGCCTCCCTGTTTTTTAATGTATGGAGATTATATTCCTCTCCTCCTTGACTCTATGTAGTACTTCTTCATTTCTGACATTATTGGTCCAGCTAATCTTCTCTATCCTTTTCCAGCATCACATTTCAAAACTTTCCATGCATTTCTGATCTATTTTCTGAAGCATCAAAGTTTCAGCACCATAAAAAGCTGTGCTCCAGATGTACCAATTTACTAGTTTCTTCCTTAAATTTAAGTTTAATTTGTTGATGAAAAGAGTTTTCTTCTTGTTGAATGGTACTTTTGTCATGGCAATGGGTGAATATATGAACATCATAAAAATAGTTCATCCCTATGTATGGTGGAATAAATCATAAGTGTTATGAAGTAACTACATAGTCAAGAGCTGTTGGTTATTCAGCTGACCACAAAAAATAACTTGCTATTATACCACCAAGATGCATACTCACTTCTCCAGCATGTTAAGGTGGATGGTTTCCAGCAAGTGCAAAATGTCATTCACTGCTGTGTCTCGCTGCAATGTGAGCTTCTCTCCAGTGTCCCTTCGTACGGCCACCACTTGTTTCTGTTTCATGTCTTTTGGACCCAACTCTATTCGGATTGGTACGCCCTGCGTTTAAAAAAAAAAGTTGTTGCACTTCTGAGTGGTAGAATGAAATGCTTTTGGCATATCATGTTTATCAGTTGGTGCGACAATTGAACATACTAAAACTTACAAGCTGGTCTACACAAACAAGAAACTACAATGCATAATTCAAGGTTATCACAACATTCTGATAAACACTTAGGTTTTCTGGGATATGACACCACACTGACTGGTAGTAAGTTATGAACAATGTGGATGTGCTCACTGCCTGCAACTTCTGGGTACTCAAAGAAGTCCATGAAGAGTGAAAATACATATACCTGAGCTACAGGTTGAAAACATGTAGTTCTGATTGCCTATGTGCTGGTGCAAAACAACTGTGTATTTTCTTAGTCTATGCTACACTGAAATCTGATTGAAAATGAACTTTCCTTATTGGAAAATACATTGTATCACATCCTCAGAATAGAGTGAACACCAATGTAAAACCAGAGAACTACCCAGTGAAATAAGAGGGGCAATGACAGAGGAATCATACTTGGTTTGGCTATCTAATTCCAGAGAAAGGCATTCCTTACAAAAATAAGTAATATTAACTGGATTTAGACAAAACCACTGATGCTATATCAGAATGACCCAGGAGCAATGATCTCTAATGCAGGCTGGATAAGCTCCAGGGCCAGTGTGGGCACTTTATAAGAAAAGCTGCTCCCCCTGCTGGGAATCAAGGCATGATCCTCAGTCATCCAGGTCAAAACCTAACTTCTGTCCTGTCTGAGCCAGCCCAGTTTATCATCATCTTAAATGTGTTCTACTGTGTTATGGAAAACATGGAATGCTGAAGTACATAAATGTTTCTTACCTTAAGTTCCCAATGGTTGAATTTCCACCCTGGAGAGTAGTTATCCCGATAGTCACTCTTGACTCTGATCCCTGCAGCCTTCAGAGCTGCCTCAAATTCTGTACACGATCCAATCAGAGTTTTCCGATCAGTATCCTCCATACTTGCTGTTATGCCGCATGGCACAATTATCACCTGAAATTTTGAGCCATATATCACAACTGAAGCACTTGGTCACAAATGAACATATTACCAAACAGAAATCAGGATACCGAGATTAGAAGCAAATGACTCCCCTCAGACTTTTTATGGTTCTTCCTGAGCCACTCTAGGCAAGTACTAGGATAATTTGTGTCATGACTACATATATGGCCTTCCCAACTTTTCATAATCACCATATTCAACACTAATCGCATTCACAAGGCACCAAAACTAACTGTATACAGCAGTCATTGAGATACTGCCAGTTACTTATCCAGCCAAGAAATTCCTCACATTTTATAGAACCTTAATGTCTAGCAACGTGCTAACAAAGAGTTTTGCGCCATCTGAATTCGGTCCACCACACCTGATCTCTTTAAGCTGCATCTTCCAATTTTTAAGCCTAGCTTTCCAAAGTGGTTGCTTCCTTTCCTATTTTCAAACTAAAATTTTGTATGCATTTCTCATTACCATGGTGTTCCACCCATCTTTGTCCCTGATTTGATCACCCTAATAATATATGCACTGTAAAATTATAAAGCTCCTCTATCTAGTTTTCTCTAAGTTCTGTTGTTTCCTCTCCCTGAGGTCCAAGTATTTTCCTTAGTTCCCCATTTTCAAACACCACCAATCTGTGTTTGTCAATTAAATTAACTTTTCCATGAAAAGCACCTAACTAGTATTTTTTAACCCAATAATCATACCTGGACGCATGCAACTCTTGGGGGCAACACCAGTCCTTTGTTGTCTGCATGTATCATTATCATCACACCTACAGGAGAAACAAAGTCACCATTAGCTACTGTACTTTTTATTCTGTGATCTACCAAGACTGAAAACATGATGGAGAGACCAAGTGAAATGGAATTTGGAAAGGATATAATCAACCAGACACACAGGAAAGACTGCAGGAAGACAGAAGACAGTCTAAATCATATGTGAAATTAAGGAGTGGAAATAACTATGGATGATGAAGGGATGTTTCTTTACCTGCTGCTATACAGATTTGCATTAAACAACAGAAGAGACAATTTCAAGTACCGTCAACCAGTTGACAATGGAGATGTGATAACAGCAACTAAAACAGAAAGTTTCAGCCTGAAACTAAAGACCCAGGAACTGACAGAAGGTGCGTTATCATTTATAAATACAGCATACAGATCCATAATTATTAGTTAAAAAAAATGACACAAGTTTTGTTGCAACTGGCAAAAAGTTTACAACTGAAGCTGTGCACACTTCCACAACAGTCTGATTTTCCTTCGGAGAGAATTTAGCTATGGACTATGCTCACAGAATACTGGGAACAGTTAAGTGGTCTGCCAAACACCTGATCTTCATTGGGTGTGTTGTGGCAGGAAGGGAATTGGGGGGTGTGTGTGTTACATTGTCCAGATTACTTTGCTAATAGTTCTTTGTTGTTATAAACTAGAATTATCACACTTATTGGATATTAACCGTTACACAGTATAATTCTCTGGTCCCTGAGCACTGTAGCTGCTGTGAAGTATTACTGCATAGGAATAGTTCATCCACCAGGAATTTGCCATCTATTCTTCTCCTGCAATTCAGTGCACATTATTTTACAGAAGAATCTTGAGGTGTCAAGCTCCTGCTTCTAAGCAGGCCTAGCACCTTCTGAAAATGTCTCAACACATGACAGGGAAATTTTCGAAGTAAACACCGTCTTGTAATGTTCCCAGTTCTAAACTGGAGGTCTGGGAGGCCATAATGTTATGTATGTCAATTGTTCACTGAAGACTCCTAGTACAGTGACTGAGAAACAGTTGTATGGACTGTAGAAGTGTCCTATGTGAAGTAACCACACATTTTCTTCTGTTAATTCCTTAAAGAATGGTGTCAGAACTAATTTACAGTAATTTAATTATCAGAATTTAGTCTTTACTCTACAAACCCATGGGCCCTATAATTTTGTGTGCACTGACCGTACGCCAGACTTTCATTAAAACAAACTTCTTGTATTGCATGAAAAATTTCAAAACACCAGTCCCCATTATTTTAGTTAATTACATTTTGACTCAATATAAACTATGACTAAATGAAGTTTCTGTACAAGAATCCTTATCCTGACTGCCTCTTCAAAGCCATGGAAAAAAACATGGAAGTAATATTGATTCATATTAAAAGTAATTTTTCCAGCTTCTGGAAGAGCAGTTTTGTAAGCTGGAGACTATTACATTAGTTTCCCTAAAAATAACCACATGCAATACATAAACATGCTGAATGCATTCTCTTTCTCTGAACCTGAGTTTCTGACTGAGCTCTACAGCTGTTTCCCATATAAAGTTGGGTCCAAAATTTATGCCCAAGCGAAATGTCCCCCACCATTCAATGGATACGGGGATCTCATGGTCAGTGGTGGGCAAAAAAATTGCAAGACTGTGGGTAACTAAATTTTGTCAAGTGACAAGTGTATTTCAAGAGTCCTATTCATAGTTTTGAAGTTTAAGTTATTCCCTCAAGGTCATTACCATAAAAATATTGTGTAGGAGGAAATTATGCACCTATGTAAATTCTTATTAAGTGTTACCAATGTTTAGCTTATACTTCTGCACCCAGCAAGATACAGACAAAATTGTCTTGGAACATACCAATAGTTCGGGTTGTAAGTCCCCACGAATTCTGGTAAACATATTTTTTCTCCTGAGTTTCAGGGTCTTCATATACAATTTCAAACATTCTAGAGAAATTCTGCCCTAGATGGTGTGAGGTTGCTCCCTGGATGGCCCTCCCACTTGCTGCGACATAGGCTTCAACAGTAGTCGTGAAGTTTCCACCAGCAAATTTTTCTTTCTCTGTTTTGCGACCCTTAATCACTGGAATAGCCAATAGATCCGTGTAGATTCTGGCATACAAATCTGTGGAAAGAGAGACACATGCATCTTTGCATTTATTCATTTTACAGACACTAGTCCAGTGGATGTCCCATCGAAATCTGTTTGTGGTAGTGTGCGATTCCTCTCAGAAATATGAAAAAAAAAGGGCACTGACTTTGTCTGTTACAGAAATGCATGAAAATGAAGTTCATTCACCCATACAGAAAGGATGTACATGATCACTATGTGGACTGGACTCATCCATTTCATGATAATGAAATATGAACATGACAATGAACCTTCAGGTTCTATAAAAATAGAGAGCTTTTTGATGAACTGTCAATTACTTAAGGAATAATCAAAACTATGGAGTTAAAATACACTTACTATGGAAGGTATTCATAAAAGCAAACGGGAATAATTTTGAATTAAAAACTACAACTTAATCTATGCCTATTGATAAGTACGACTCCTACAGTAAATGAAGATTGGACCAAACTGGTTTTTATAAAATTTCTGAATGGAAAGAAGAGGAGGGAGGCCAAGATAAAATTACGATCCATAATGTTCAGTGCACAATTTTAAATGAGGCGCATGCTCGAAATGAAAGTCTTTGGAGTGACATCCATACCGTTCTTAACAGCAGACCTGCAGGGACCAAAATTAAGTTCTATGCATAATTTTTGGTCTAAACTATCAATTTCAGATTGCAGTGAATATGCTGAGTAGCAGTGGAAACAAAACTTAAAGAGAAACACATTAATCTCTTTCATGTATTACACAAATTGGGGCCAATATTCATTGGATCTTTTTGTCACCAACATCCTGAGTTTCATTATATGCAATAAGCATAGTTCTGGTCATGTGCTTTTCCACTTGCAGTAATGACATATGAGTATAAACTTTACCCAAAATAACATAGACCTCCTCTTCTGCCTCCTCAAATGTTGCATGAGCTGTGTGTCCTTCCTGCCACAGGAATTCTCGTGTCCGCAGGAAGGGTTGAGGATGCTTGAATTCCCATCTCTACAATATCAGTCCAAACACAAACATCAGAAAGGGAATGAAAGCAGCTCTGGGCAACTAGGGTTCTACATTAACACAGTTACATCCAAAATTACCCTCTAAAGACAAGATTATAAATGAAAAAGGAAATACAACATGGACATAACGAATGTTATGTCTTGATAAAATATTTACCACAACGTTATTCCACTGGTTGAGTTTGATGGGTAAGTCACGATAGGACTGGACCCACTTGGCATATGCTGGATACATCACAGTTTCACTGGTTGGACGAACAGCTATGGGCTCAGCAAGATCCGTGTCACCAGACTTGGTCACCCAAGCCACCTGAAACCCCAAAGTCACAGATTGCAGGCCTGTCCTTTTCTTTCTCTGGTACTTGGAGTTTTCCTTCTACATAAAACTAAAACTGCAATATACACATGTGACATAAAATCAAATAAGTAAAAGCCAGGTACTTTTGTAAACAGACAGCATAAAGACTGTATTCAAGTGAATTAAAAGCTGAGCAAGTAAAAATATGTTATTTGGTTGGAGCAATGGACTGGTGATACATAAATGCTGTGTCGTGCTAAAGTTACAAGAACAAACAGGCACCAAGTGACTCCACGTAACAGTGCAATTTCATGTGACAGTTCCATCGCAGTAACACAGACAAAACTGTACATCAAATCTATACCTCAAAAGATCTACAAATTTTGTTCCTTTATTTTTCATAATAGTAAATGTCTGAAGACATGTACTTATGAACTACTGGTACAGCGCATCACTAACTTTCAGTCAACAGCCTACTACTTGACACAACCTTCAGTAAAATTCTGCCCAATTTTGAGGCCTATGCAAAAGTTTAATAAAATAAAACACCTCACAGTGAAGAGTTCTTAGTCCTATGCCCAACAGACAATGTGCAGAAACACCTCTAATCAGCTTTCCCCGACAGCCAGTTCAAACATGTTCTCAGCTACCTTCCATATGTGAATGCCATCTTGATGACAACCTGGCAATACATCATACTGAACCTGTGGGTTCTACTATCAGAGTATTATGAGCATGGTTTAGGTAATTAGCCGTTAGTGAATCAGTGCTATTCACCTCGGGAGAGAAGTCTGCAATATGTGTCTTTTCTTTCTCCAGCATTGTACGCGAAACAAACAGTGGAAAATAGCAGTTCTCTACACCTAGTTCCTTGATCTCAGGATCCATAAAGTTCTTGATGGCTTCCCAAATGGCATATGACCATGGTCTCAGAATGTAGCAGCCACTCACATCATAATATTCTATCAGTTCAGACTTAGTCAGCACCTGAAACAGTAAAATATTCTCCACCTTCATATAAAAGAAGCCAATCTTAGCTTCAAAACTGGATGTTCATACATGAAAGTAACTGGCAAGGGTAATTAGAAGGGCTTGTCTATATTAAGGCCCAGAGTGACTTGATAAATTCTACCTGCTTTTGTATATGGGTATGAAACTTAGTATCCCATTCTACACGAACACAGATGCAGAACATCCAGAACAACATGGTATGGAGAATGGAATTAGAAGAGCATGTGAAGACAGAAAGTCACTTTGGATGACACAATACTAAAATGTATTTTACAATGTGAAGGGATTGAATGGAATATTGTGATGAACCTACCCTTCAACAGACAGTGCTCAAATGCAGGATATTATTTCCTGGCCTGTTTTTCTTGATATTTTTAAACATCTGACCTTTATTATTACAATTTAAAACTAGAGGCCTCACGCAAAAACTGCATTTTTATGAATAAAGCTATTCACTAGTGAATGAAGGTTAAAAAACCGACTACATTACTTTACATGACTCTGTGCTCCTTTAAAATAATGGGCATGGAATTGGATAATAAAAATATTTTTTCACTTCTTGAGACATGACAACCCAGAACAGCTTTTCTTTCTGACTTCATGAGGTATCAAAATGACCTGTACAGCCTTCCCCACTGACCCTTGTGCAGGACTTGACTGGAAAGGCTGTAAGTGTACTTTGCCTGGCATGACTAATGAGCAGGCCATCTGTTTCAAGGAACCACACTAATCTCACAGCAAACACTGGCCACTTCATTACTCCAAATTCTACTACAGGACTTGTCCTGCATAAGGAATAAAAAGATGGATAAGTAATCTGTGCCAGTTGTGACATGTCACTTTAGACTAGTGAGTGCTTTGAATTTTACGGTATCAAATACGAACTGTGATTTGGTATGAATAGGAGACGCTAGTTTTTGGAATCATAAACTATCTCACAAAACAGGAATGTAAGAAAGATTTATTCTGCTGTTTCCCACAGCACATGACTGAATAACTCAGAAGAACCACTGCATAGATTAAAAAGATGGTGTCTACTTCAATTTAAAGACCAGGGTGTGGTGAGACAGGACAATGATGATTAAGGCTATGTACAGGAATTTCTATATCATCTCATTAACTGCCACTTTTTCAAGTTGTATGTTTGTGATGGACAACTGTATATGATTCTAATACCTGTGAATACCAATCAGCTAGATTTTCTTCCTTCTTTGCTTCCAGACCAAGACGAGTCTGTTTCTTCAAACCACTCTGGCTTTCATCCTTCTGAACCTACAGAAACAGAGCACACATTAATTTTTCCTTTCTGGCACAAAACAAAATATGCAAACCCACTGCAACAACTTACAGCTACCTCAGGCTGCTTCTTGGCTGGAGTTGTCCCTTCTTTCTTACTCAGAGTCTTGCCACCTGGTGTTGGGAAATCAGTACCAGTCAGCTTCTTGTACTGTGCTTTTAGATCCAATAGTTGCTTTACCCCTGCATCCACTGCATTCTGTAAAAAACAATTTATTATTTATATTTAGCTGACGAGTTTTTAGGTCAGTGTTACACAAAGGAGATGACCTGTAAAGATGTCAATGACAGAGGCACCAATAATACTGGAACTCCATTTCCATAGGATTTAGCCATGACAGCTCATGGCCATCATGATTATTGTGGTTAACAGCGTTACAGATCATTTCTGGCATCTCTGTCTTTCTGCCTTGTCTACAGTCCTCTGACACATGCAATTTGTCCATCTTCCCTTCCCTGCTTGATGGCAGTTTACCCACATGTCCACACGCAGTGTATCTTCATTGTGTTTACAATCCTAACAGTACACATTGGGTTGACTACTGGTAGCTAGTAAGCATATGCATTCATGTACCCAGAAGTTTTGTAGCACTCTGAATCCCCTATAGTTTTACATTGCACATAATTAACAGATTTTATTGAGTGCTGTATCAGGTCAGTAAGTCCCAATCATTATTGGGGATACTGATTACGCTGCTTTGCTGATTTATAAATATTCCTTTCATTAACCTCCCCACAAGTAACATGTAGTGTCAAACCACACCCAGGATACACTAACAGTCTGAAAACCACACTTAGTACATACAGCTTACCAGAATAATTATAAATATAATACCAGAAGCATGCTAACCTTGTCTGCTCCACTAGACTTCAAATGCCTCACTACATTTCCTTGATCTGTAATTTTCAGAGTTAGATCAGCAATTTCATTATCTTGTGGTCTTCCTTTCTGATCTGTGACCAGTTTCTGATCATGTGGCACAGGTTTCCAATCTGTTCCTGTCACACTTTTGTACTCCCCTTTCAGAGTTAACAGTGTTTTCAATTCAGCATCTACAATTTCTTTTGCAGCCTGTTCAGATTTCAGTTTTCTAACTAAATTCCCTTGTTCAATTATCTTACAACACAGCTGGTCTCCAGACATTTCTCCAGATGCAGTATTCACTGTGGTTGGTTGCAAACCCAAATGCCACTCTTCTCCAGTGACAGACTTAAATTCAGACTTCAAAGTAAGGAGCACTTTCACTTCAGAATCAATAACAGCCTTGGCTGCCTTTTCAGACTTCAGCTGTCTAACTTTATCACCTTGCTCAGATATTTTGGAAAGAAGTTTATCCCTGTGGTTCAGTTTAGAAGATTTCACTGTTATTGGTACACTTGGTTCCCAGTCTTTTCCAGTTCCAGTTTTAAATTCAGCCTTCAATTCAAGGAGAGTTTTAACTTCTAAGTCAATTGTATCCTAAAACACAAAATACAGAAACTTATGTAACAAATGCTACATGTTTAGGACAAGACAAAAGGGCTATATGTAATGAGTTCTACCCATTTTTAAGACAACCCTAAAAGGAGTGGTTTAAAAGGGTATTTCCCCCAGAAACTAATTTTCACACAGCAACACAGTAATATTCATGCACAATTTTCTACTGTCCCTCTAAATATCTGTTGAATTTTCTGCCCTGATACAGAATCTGTTATGTGCACAACATGACTTCATATTCACAGACATTCATTAATATACACTCTTCACCCCCTCCTCTTTTTTTTTTGGGGTAGAAGTTACAGTTCACCAAAATTTTACACATTATATGTGCATACATAAGCTAACTTATCCACTTACTCTTGATGGTTCAACACACAAATACCAAGTACTGTTTAAGGTATTTTAATAATTTTCCCCACCAGATAAAACTGAAATACATTTCCATATCTCACATGTTTAGGCTATTAAGCAATCCTAAGGCGCTATTTGGTTTACCTCAAAAGGTTTGACATGCGATCATAAAAATGTTAAAATATATCATTTATAAAATCAGTATTGTACTATTTACATCATTCACATTCCTTACTGTACACTCAGTCGAACAAAAATCCATCGGTGTGATATTTCGTACGTCCTGCTCAGGCAGTGACGTGCGGTACAGTTGCCATCATAATTCGAGTTGTTTTACTTTCCTCATATTTGTGCATTCGTGGCGTTTCTCTGTCTTCCATTCATTATATTAAATTTCCCAGGCGTGAGGCTAGCTAGCTGTGCTGGTAGGGATGAATGAGTCGACCGGACCGTTCGTTCTGTCAAATGAAGTGAATGTCTTCTGCAAATGCATTATGGTAATTCACAATT
>Ga0123357_10011792_pt1 | contig 11233 bp, 7 predicted proteins | sample TergutEmb28metaG_FD_89873 | JGI IMG/M metagenome (GOLD analysis project Ga0123357, IMG submission 89873) | Embiratermes neotenicus P4 segment gut microbial communities from Petit-Saut dam, French Guiana - Emb289 P4 | ecosystem: Host-associated > Arthropoda: Insects > Digestive system > Gut ... | reverse complement strand
TTCGATCTTGTCAGATCATCATCAGGGAGCTTTGTTCCTTGCTAAAGTTATACTACAGTATTCACAATTCAATTCGTATTTGCAAACGGGGTGTTGTGGCAGCATATCATGTTATGTTGTGGAGCAGTGGCTAGGTGTGCGTCGTACGTGCTGCCACAACACCCCGTTTGCAAATACGAATTGAATTGTGAATACTGTAGTATAACTTTAGCAAGGAACAAAGCTCCCTGATGATGATCTGACAAGATCGAAACATGTCGGAGTGTTTTAAAGTTTTTTAAAGTGTTTTATGTGAAATTATATGTTGATTCGTTGGTTGATAAATTGAAGTGATTCTATGAAAATGCACGGTGCTACAATAAGATTTATACCAATTTTACCTTTTGGTTTGTTTCAAATATGATATGGGAATGGCGGAAATCTTTGAGGTTAAATCTGACAATATTTTCGACGCTGTACCCCACTTTAAAAAAAGCTGTTTATCTGAATTTTGGGCTCAGTTGCTTCATAAAGTGAATAAGAAGGAATGAAAGCTAGCTTGCTGCGTTTGATCTGAATCTTAAAATTGTTCACAAATGATAGTTTGGCAATAGCTGTACTTTTTTTCCTGTGGCGCTGCGGCCCAACGCGGGCCATGGCCTCCTCATTCTTGAGGTTTCTAGATCACACACAGCGACGCATCACAGTCTGTAGAACTCCTCTGGACGAGTGATCAGCTCGTCACAGAGACCTCTACCTGACAACACACAACACTCACAACAGACAAACATCCATGCCCCCCGCTGGGATTCGAACCCACGATCTCAGCAGGCAAGCGGCCGCAGACCTATGCCTTAGACCGCACGGATACTTGGATCGGTTAATGGCTGTACTAAATACCCAAAATAATCAAGTTTCCTTTCCTTTTATGTTGATTAAAAAACAGGAAATTTTTTTCTGAAACGTAATGTTGAAATAAAAGTAGAAAGATACGCGCAGTTCAGAAGAGTAACTTTAAGCACTTTGTTACACCACGATCGCTGCCTTCACAACTGTGACGTAGTGTATTTTGACAGTTCAGTTCCCGACACTTAGGGGGGAATAAGGTCTTCAATTCAGGACAGAAGCACCAATCTGTTAACACTAATTCCCAAACTTTCTTCAGTCTGTGGCTCCTTCGATGTGAATAAAAATCGGAGGATCTTTAGTTTATAAAGCTAACTTAAAATATCATTTTATCAATTTAAAAAAAATAGTTACTGATGTGACGTAATGATATGTTATTAAGTAATTTTACTGTCACAGTTTATGCTAATTTAAGTCTTTCGCTGCGAAGTAGCTGAGATACGCGCTGGCTCTTTCTTCTTCTTCTTCTTCTTTTTTTATTTTTGACCCTCGAAGATGGGACCATATAGGTTATCCCGAAACGTTGTAAAGAATTATCACTACACTCTGCCTATTTTCACAAAATAGCTCGGAACTGTATTAATTTATAATTGTGACTGCGAGAGGGTGTCAAGAGTCCTCTAGAGCAGCGTTTCTCAACCGCCGGGCCGCGGCCCGGTACCGGGCCCTGACATCAATTATACCGGTCCGCGAGAGATTCTCCTGGAACTGATAACTAATTTAAATGTAATTTTATATTTGTCAACATGCCACACCTTACACATAATTGTACTAATACTCTTTATGATTATGACATAATTAATTATTAATACTTATGTTAGTTTAATGTATGAAGGTAAGAAAAAATTGGAAAGGTACTGACGAGTAAATCTTTTGGGACCGGGCCCTCGTCTCATGGAAAAAGAATTTACCGGGCGTCGGTCTCACAAAGTTTGAGAAACACAGCTCTAAAAAAACTGGAAAAGTACTGACGAGGAAATCTGTTGGAACCGGACCCTCGTCTCATGAAAAGATAATTTACTGGGCCTCGGTCTCACAAAGGTTGAGAAACACTGTTCTAAAAAAAATTGGAAATGTACTGACGAGTAAATTTGTTGGGACCGGGCCCTCGTCTCATGAAAAAAGAATTTACCTGGCCGCGGTCTCACAAAGGTTGAGAAACACTGCTCTAAAAAAAATTGGAAAAGTACTGACGAGGAAATCTGTTGGGACCGGGCCCTCGTCTCATGAAAAAAGAATTTACCGGGCCACGGTCTCACAAAGGTTGAGAAACACTGCTCCGAAAAAATTGGAAATTTATTTACGAGTAAATCTGTTGGGACCGGGCCCTCGTCTCATAAAAAAAAAAAAATTACCGGGCCGCGGTCTCACAAAGTTTGAGAAACACTACTCTAGAGATCGGCAGCTCCCTCTCTTCGAAACGCAGTAATAGAATACAGCGTCATCTAATTCCCCTAGTCACTGCCATGACAACCTCCAATCTCATCGCTTCATCAAGGTTAAAGCTTCGTTTCTGCCCACAAATTCAACGTACGGCCAGTCCGATATTTTTAAGCAGGCTAATAGTTGCATGCAGATGGGAATGGAGAATGCCAGATTTGTTTCCCGCATATCTCCTGTCCGCGCTGGTGACAACACATGGATTTGTAGAGGCCTGTGCAATCAGAATCAGTTGGGCTGTTACAGTTTTGATTATCTTATTAGCCGTGTTATAGCGCTAATCTGTAATCCCCGAGGCTGGCAAACTGGATTCTGTTAATGGAAGTGCACGTGTTTTGGGATTAAACGTTCACGCTCGGATAGCGAATATTGTCAAAATACTCGCTGCAGAGTCGGTTTGGATCCTTAGTTCGGTTAATATCGAATGGAATAGATTTTCCTTTGTTCTCATATGAATGATGACCATCCAGGTGGTGGTGTTGACACAATACAGCCCTGCACTACCATGCAGCCGAATTCAATTACTGACTAATACTTCTTGGATTGACGTTACTCAAAAGCTGTACCAGTGTAGGCATAGATCGATATATGAACTGGTTGCGTCGCAGTGTTGTTTGTCACTGAGGGTGCTGCCAATGGTAACAGAGAATAGCGGGTTGAAACAAAGTGTTGGGATTGCGGGAGGAGAAGTGCGTCAAACAGTACGTCCGAAACGTCTTTGAAAATGCGTCATTATCACGCAATGCCGTAGGTTGCAGTATTAATTTCGACAAATGTTTCATGGATGATATTGTCGTCACAATTCTGTACGTTTTTCATTACAATTAGGAATGTCATTTTATGTAGACCAACCGATGAAATATCACAGAAAAATGGTGGAAATCTGCAGGTCTGTAAATTTAGGGTATCGATGTATTGTTTAGTTTCTTGATGTCATTTTATTTTCATAATGCGCTCAGAAATGACACACACACACACAAACACACACACACAAAAACACACAAACACAAACACACAATAACACCCAAACACACACAAATACACACACATAAACACACACAAACACAAACACACACACAAACACACAAACACACACAGACACGCACAAGCACAAACACACACACAAACACACAAACACACACAAACACACACAAACACAAACACACACACACAAACACACGCACAAACACACACACAAACACACACACACACACCATCACACACACATACACACACATACACATATATATATATATATGTCCATATATATTCTGAGTCCTACCCATAATCCTATACAATAAGGACCGGTTCTTTCCCGGGGGTAAAGCGGTCGGGACGTGACGATAACCACCCACCCCATCTAGCGCCGGAGTTAAAGAAAGAGTAGAACTGTACCTCTACTCTCCCTCTGGACCTTCGTGACCTCTTCTAGGGTGAAACAACACTGATGCAGTGTGCCAGAGCCATACCGGTCACATGACTGGGCTCTGGTTACTGCCAAGCCCGGCCTTCAAAGCTGAATACTTATGAATGAATGATTCAAAACCAAATGATTCAACTCGTGTATAAGCACCTCCGATATGGACATTAAACTGAGTATAATTTCACATCCCCCATTGATGCTTTGAGAGGAAGTTCGCTCATTTTATAGAGTCATGTGCTCTGGGGTGTCACGCCATGTTGTTTGGTAGAAGTATACCAACGCTTCAGAGGATGCTGTTTCTTCCATCATCATCATCAACAGGCTACGTCACATTGGTGGAAGCACGACGCGGCCAGCTATTCATGGTAGAGGCAGCTGGATCGGTTTCGCTCACATTACAGGACGTCATGTCGCAGAAGCCAGCAGTCTTCATATTCACCTCAGTCAGAAACTCGGGCAGCACTTTGCACACTTCTTATCAGCCATTATGTTTGTGTGGATTTTTCATCAGTTTGGTGGTGTGCAGGTGACGGCCGGACGACAAGATGGATTCGGGTTTGTCGAAGTCGAAATCAACTTGATACAGGCTACATTAGGGGACCGTGGTAGCACAGTGTTTAAGGTGCTGTGCTACAAATCGGAAGGTCGCTGCTTCGATCTCAGCTGGTGCCATTGGAATTTTTCATTGACATCAAATCCCTCCGATCGCACTATGGTCCCAGTGTCGACTCAGCCTCTAACAGAAATGATTACCGGGAGTATTTCCTGGGGGTAAAAACGGCCGGTGCGTAAGGCTGACAAGCTTACGACCATCCTGTGCCGTTGTCATGTAATCTGGGAACCTTAACTTCCTGGAACCCTCTGGGCACCTTGGGTCTATAATGGGACTGATTTACCTTTTTGTACACTAAATTAAATGCCATAAATTAGACTTAGCCAAATACGTCATTAAACATGCCTTTTGTAAATACTAGACAAAGCGATTGACGTTTTACCGTTTGAAAATGAAAATTAACCTGAATAATATTCAAACATTGACGTCCTACCGCGCGGTAAACACGCGTGCTATGGATTGTGGAAACAATCAATGAAAGTTTTGCAGTAAAATAATTGCTGTTTGTTGTGAGGTCAGTACAAAACACGTAAACACACGGTGTGGGCAGAACGTAATTTTTTTTTTAATGTTTGTAGACGGTTGTACATAAAATAACCACAGGGCTTTAAAGGACAATTTGTGTACGTTGTTTCCCAAAATGTACAAATCTTGTGTTGTCGGAAACGTACTTTGTGTGACAGACTATGCAGTGCTCAGTATGCAGTATGAGAGTGGGTCGTCATTAGAGGAATAGAAAACTCATCTCACTGTGACGGTTTTATACTTATCACAACAACGTTTTACGGTTAACAGAAGCACTCGTGGAAGGGCTGCATTAGTGACATGATGAAATTCAAAACCTCTTCAAAGGTAAGCTGTAATTTACCGTCACGAACAATACAAATGATACCAAAACAACTTCCAGTCCGGAAAATCGATGTAAATAAAGAACTAATGTGTGTATACGGCCTAACATAATACATGTCATATTCCATCTAATATCCGGAGAGGCTGACATAACTCAGTCCTTGTATTAATTTGGAGCAAATGGTATATTTGGCGTATATGCAAATTCTAACCTCTTTCCACACTTCCTGGGATTACGAGCTCAATGAATTCACATGCTGTGTGTTTTTCACACTTTTTTTTGTTTTCGTTATATGACTGCATTATCGTAGACGATCCCACCATTTCATGGCCTCCAATGTTTTGATCTTCATTGTTCAACCAAAATATATTCAAAATTAGAGTTATGAGGACGTATTATTTGTATTTGATATCATAGGCAACCAACAATTTGAAGTACTCTGTCACATTCAAACCGATGTTGTGTTCTGACATACGGAATTATTTAATACAGGGTTATTCGAAATGATTGTCGGGTTTTTAATAACTTGCCACCTCGTTCTCCAGATGCAACTTCGTGTCATTTCTTTCTTTGGGGTTATGTCAAGGATCAGGTTTATGTTCCTCCTCTTCCCGCAAGTATCCTGGAACTGAAGGTATGAATCAGAACCACCATTGAAACCACCACCGCTGAAATGCTACAAACAGTTTTGAACGAACTTGATTATCGTGTTGATGTTTGTAGAATTACAAAGGGTGCACGTATAGAGCACCTGTAAGGTATGTAACAAAAATTTGGAGTGTTGTTGTATTAAATAAAAAAATACATTTCAATTTATCAACCAACGAATGCACATATAATTTCACGTTAAACACTTCTAAACACTTTAAAACACTTTAAAACATTCCGACATGTTTCGATCTTGTCAGATCATCATCAGGGAGCTTCGTTCCTTGCTAAAGTTATACTACAGTATTCACAATTCAATTCGTATTTGCAAACGGGGTGTTGTGGCAGCATATCATGTTGTGTTGTGGAGCAGTGGCTAGGTGTGCGTCGTACGACGCACACCTAGCCACTGCTCCACAGCACCCCGTTTGCAAATACGAATTGAATTGTGAATACTGTAGTATAACTTTAGCAAGGAACAAAGCTCCCTGATGATGATCTGACAAGATCGAAAAATGTCGGAGTGTTTTAAAGTGTTTTATGTGAAATTATATGTGCATTCGTTGCTTGATAAATTGAAGTGATTCTACGAAAATGCACGGTGCTACAAGAAGGTTTATAAAACAATACATATACTCTTATATCAAGTTTGTTGTGTATGACAATTTGCTAAAACGCCGACAGTCGTTTCAAGTAATCCTGTATACATGCTGAGGGCTTGCATAAACACGACCACAAGTATAAACAAGGTAATATGGTGCTTCCAGTATCTTTTCCATATTCCGTATGACGTTTTGAACTTAAATACGCCGGGGTTTAGTTACACGTAAATGTGTGGTCCATTAGGAATTTTTCTTTTTTCTTCTTAATGTTCTCTGCAAGACCGATTTTCTCGTCAGTAGTTGTAGAAATTCCGAAGGAAGCGAAAAAATTACGGTCTTGTGGGATGTGACGCCGTATAGTGTGGTATAGATTGTTACAGAAATTTCGCTGCTACTTGCTACCATATTCTTCAGGGTATAAGACATCTCTTCTAAACACTAAAGCTGCAGAATTTTATATTTCTCGTACCGTGGCGTTACTTACATTCAATATATAATCCAAAAAAGTTTAGGTAATGACATACATTTCATGACAAGCAATAAACACCTATATATTTCGACACCGGGTAGTTTATTTAGAACAAATGTTATGCAATCCAAAAACGCTATTCTAATAATGCATCGCCCTTATAGACGTGGTTAAAATATTAAAATTCTAAACTACATGAAACTGATAAGCATAACATTATAATGTTGTGATTTCAACACATTGTGATAGCCTTTCCAGGTACACGATCTTAGCTCTTTATATTCTATAAGCAGAAGACATACAAACGTCTGTCTCTGTCGTTGTGTTCCGAAGGGATATTGTCCTTACGAACCGTGTGGAGAGAGTCGTTTCAGGCGGTGTAGTATGCTGAATGAGTGGCCTGTGGCATTGTTTAGAGGAAGGGTAGTATCTGTGCTCCTGCATATTAAGGGTGTGAGTCGTGGACAAGAGAATATAAACGATTTATTTCCAGCAAACAGAGCCACAGGGTACTCATTTAATATATACTACACTGCCCAACAAGACAGTCTTCATACGCTCTGTTTGGTATTTACCCTGATACGTACTCTCCATTGCATAACATCAATTCATATTCTGTAAATAATGTCAATAAATACTCAGAGATCTAAAATTAATAACGTTGAATTATTTACAGGACGAGATCCCATCGGAACACAAGTTAAATTCTGTTAAACGTAAGACCTACGTAATTATTTCCTGAGCTTTCATGGCGCAGTCTACCTCAGGAAGGCACGGCGACGTGTTAAACTGAAAGTGGCGCGTGTTGCTGTTGTCACAGTGTACTATTCGCGGCGTGTTTGGATGTGTCAACATCTTTAAAATTTTCAAGCAATCTTAAGTCGTTTCTGTGTTTGAGTTTCATGAATAAAACACTCAAAACCAAAGCTTTGTGCCCAGTTCGCGTACTTGTTTCATTTCCAATATAAGAGTTTAGTTCAAAAGCTTTTAAAAATTAGAGATTTTAAAAATTCGTAAACGATTCCTCAAACATGTCATACATTTTGAGTGGGCGAAACTTTTAAAACAGTGGTCATTAGGGTTAGTAGTTTTAGATTCACTTAAAAACTACAGCTGGAAGAAAATAATTTTTCTGTAGCCGCATTTATCTCCGTTAGAATTAACCTTCTAAAGCCTACTGGTCACGTGATGCACCATCAGTTTAACATTCAACAATTGTACGCTCTGCCCACACTGTATTTATGTGTTTTGTATTTATCTGAATGACTTGTACTCCTCGCCCAATATTTTGCGGGTAATAAAATCGAGAAGAATGAGATGGGCTGGGCATGTGGCGCGTATTGGTGAGGAGAGGGGGTGTACAGGGTCTTGGTGGGGAAGCCGGAGGGAAGGAGACCACTGGGGAGACCTAGGCGTAGATGGGCGGATAATATTAGGATGGATCTCCAGGAAGTGGGATGTGTGTATATGGACTGGACTGGGTTGGCCCAGGATAGAGACATGTGGCGGACGCTTGTGAGTGTGGTAATGAACCTTCGGGTTTCGTGAAATGCGGGGAATTTCTTAACTAGCTGCAGACCAGTTAGCTTCTCAAGAAGGACTCTGCACCATGGAGTAAGTAAGTAAGTAAGTAAGGAGTATTTATCTGAGAACAAACAGCGTCTTGTGCCACTTACAGCATAAACTGATTGGTTTTTATAACCGAGATGAAAAGTGTTTACAGCGCGGTACGGACTGGGTCTTTAAATTCCACTTTTTTGCAGTATGTAGCTTCTGATCTGCAGAATTATTTCATTGTTCTATTAACACGGACATTTGTTCGTCCACTTGTCTACATTTACACTTTTCTGTGTCACAAATACACAGCCCCTTCATGATTCTGTCACGCCACTTAGCCTTTTTTTTTTCCTAATCGAGAAATAAATGGGCTTTCAGACGTCATCGTACTGTCAGGTTTTGTGTTCCTTCGTTTTAGTACGTGGACCAATCGACAGATTTTTACGAAATTTGGTATAAAAAATTACATCATCCAGGAACATCCTAAAGTTGCTATTTTTCCGTGTTTTGAAACTGTAACGACAGAAGCGCCACATTCGTTTCTTTCCTGAGACAGCGTGTGATAGTGGAGTTACCGAAATTGGTCATACTGAACTTTTGTTACGGCAGTACTGAAAGTAGTAGCAACGCGAATGTTACATGCATCGTTTGATTTGGTAACCATAACTAATGAACTACTGGATCTAGGTTTGGGAAGTTTGACGTTCAGACGACCGTGCATCGTGATAAATTCTTATAATAAAACCAACTAGATGCACTAATTTATCAAATTTATCCCAAAAATAAATCTTGACAAATTAGTATATGTAGTTGGTTTTATTATAAGAACTTTCGAAGTTTGTTACGGAGATAAGCCATAAATATGTCCATATCCTACGTATTTTCTATGGAATATTTTAAAATCAGAAGTTACAAATAAGACGACGATTCAAATTACTGAGGTTAAATCCGGCAAATAAATGTAAAGGTTATAATTCTAAGTAATTTGTTCATTGCAACATAAGTATAACCACACCATAATACCCGTATACTTTTAGAAAAAATAGTCTCTCTGTTAGGAATGTTGGATGTACAAATTGTACTCGAAACTTCTTTCTTATAATCTTATATTTATTGGAAAGTGCATCATCTTGATAGTTGAGTAAAGAGAGACCAACTTGATGTCACTTGCTTTATTATTTCTTTATTAATCCTCAACATGTTTCGGATGTTAATACATCCATCCTCAGGAGCTTGCGACTTATTTGTTGAGTTATTTCCTGGGTTGTATTGCTCTGGTTCGATGTGTGTTGGTGTTACGTTGTGGTTTGGCTGTGGTGGTGTGGTATCTGTATTCAGGCTGAAGCACTACTGGCCTGAACAGGCCAGTAGTGCTTCAGCCTGCATACGGACACCACACCACCACAGCCATACCACAACGTAACTCCAACACACATCGAACCAGATCAATGCAACACATGTGGTAGCTCAACACATAAGTCGCAAGCTCCTGAGGATGGATGTATTAACATCCGAAACATGTTGAGGATTAAGTAAAGATATAAAGCAAGTGACATCAAGTTGGTCTCTCTTTACTCAACTTCTTTCTTATAATAAAACCAACTAGATGCACTAATTTCTCAAATTTATTTATGGAATGAAACCCTACATGTTTCGGACAGTTCCTCTGTCCATCATCAGGAGTTTTTCACTGTACACAAAGTAATGTCCGTCCTGATCCTGCTCGCAAGCTGTCAGCAAACCTGTACGACATATACCATTGTTGTGTTAACAGTGAAAAACTCCTAATGATGGACAGAGGAACTGCCAGAAACATGTAGAGTTTCATTCCAAAAGTAAATTTTGATAAATTAGTACATCTAGTTGGTTTTATTATAAGAATTTATCACGATGCACGGTCACCTGAACTTCAAATTACCGAAACTTTTCCTTCCTTTGTTGTTTATTGCATTGTCATTCCTGCTACAACACATGCAGTAGCGGTCAATGTAACTTCGGATCGCCGTCAAGTGTAACCTCGTTCACGAATATCTCACCCACTTATACTCATCTTCAGAGCAATCTTGCATGAATGAACAATCATTTCCTGTGACGACATATCTCTTCCATGGAGCAAGTCCAACCCAGTTTTGTATTTAAGCTACGGCAGATCGACCGAGGAATTAAGTCAGACTCCAAGCGAACGTAATGAATTGCCTTTCGTCCACGCTATCGAGACAAGTCGTGGTACCCAACCGACTGCCTTTCTAATGAGTACCTGGGTTAAGGCGGTCGGAGTCTGAAGGTCTCAAATCCCATATAGCGCTGTATTTAAACTCTGCTTCTACTCCTTCACGCTTCTTTAAGGTGTGGTGTTTCTTTGACTTCAGAGACAAATTTACTGCTAAATGTTACATACATACATTTATCCTGCTTGAGGTATATATGGTGAAATCTAACTACATAAATATACAGGATGCGGCAGAAAGAACTCCCCCATTTGAGAAGCAAATAAATTCAAAACCAAAGAAGATATAGCATATATTTTTCTATTTCTGGAAAGAACGCAGAATGCCGTTTTACATGAATGTATTTTGAATAAAACATCACTCAAGTGGCGGCCTTGAATATTGATAAAATGATGTAGCCTCTCTCGGTAGTTGTCCATGACCTTGAGAATCATTTCAGGTGTAATGGCAGCAACTTCCTGTCGTATCACCTCCTTCAGAGCTTCCAAAGTTTGTCCTGTTTGTCTAAAGTTTGATAC
>Ga0123357_10011791_pt1:0-10000 | contig 11234 bp, 2 predicted proteins | sample TergutEmb28metaG_FD_89873 | JGI IMG/M metagenome (GOLD analysis project Ga0123357, IMG submission 89873) | Embiratermes neotenicus P4 segment gut microbial communities from Petit-Saut dam, French Guiana - Emb289 P4 | ecosystem: Host-associated > Arthropoda: Insects > Digestive system >... | reverse complement strand
CGCACAAACACGCGCACGCGCGCACAAACACGCGCACGCGCGCACAAACACGCACACATGCGCACGCGCATGCACACAAGCACACACACACACACACAACACACACACAACACACACACAAACACAACACATACACACACACACACACACAACACACACCCACACACAACACACACACACACACACACACACAGAAACTAACAAACCTGTAGTTGTTATCACTGAATTCAAAATTAAACTCCACAGGTTCTAATGATGATGATGGTTCTTCAATGAGTAATGGTTCCATAAATACTTCATTGAGAGTGTCACCAGATGCTGCCAGCGATTCTGGCTGTGCTGGACTGCAATCATGCCCCAGCATCATATCTTCACTCTCATTCTGTCACATAAAACATAAACAAGGCATGCATATGTAGGAATAGGAAAGTATTGAACAGAAAACTGTTTTTTTTTTTTTTTTCTTTCATTTATGCTCATAACAAAAGTACAACCTTCACTACACTGATTTCCATGATACTTGTGGCATCTCTCTTATAATGAATTTTACCCAAACAAGACAGTAAATGAGCAAAGTACAGACATTCATTTATACACCTAAGTATAGTAGGGCTTCAAATGAGCTCACTGTCATGAAACGTACACTTGCTCAATAGCATTATGTTTAGAACATGTGTACAGAATTTTATCCATGTTAGATGAAAGGTACAGAATATACAGTTATAATATCATTTACCACCTTTGTGAAGTACAGCTTGCACTGCACAGATCTGCATCAAACTTGTCACTGCTCAACAGCATAACATGTAGATCTACTACACCAAATTTTATCTAAATTGATCAAGAAATATGGACATTACAGGCAGAAATTCATTTATACCTGCAATCGAACTTGTCTTTCATTGAACCGATTTTAATTTCACCTAAATCGGTCAAGAAATATGGACATTACAGGCAGAAATTCATTTACACCTGCAAGCGAACTTGTCTTTCATTGCACCAATTTTAGTTTCACCTAAATCGGTCAAGAAATATGGATATTACTGGCAGAAATTCATTTACACCTGCAAGCGAAGTTGTCTTTCATTGAACCGATTTTAATTTCACCTAAATCAGTCAAGAAATATGGAAATTACAGGCAGAAATTCATTTACACCTGCAAGCGAAGTTGTCTTTCACTGCACCGATTTTAACGAAAGTCACGTACGTTTAACAGCATTCTGCAGAGCGCTGCTATACAAAATTCACTCCAATCAGCCAAGAAATGTGCAAAGTAGGGACACACCTTTAAGTAAAAAATGACGGTAAGTGTGCCCTATTTATAAAACTCACGCTTGCTGGACAACTTCTTGTAAAGAACTATAATGAATTTTATGAAAATTGATAGAGATTTAATCACTGATAGGTCACGGTATTTTCTACACTCATCATCCAATTTAGATATACCTCAGTACAGGAAACATCCACAAAGATTCACAGAGCATGTACATCCTTCATAATAATTGGCACAATGAAAGCCATGCTTTATGTAAAAGTGGAAATAAATTTCTATCCATACTTTGTACATTCATTGTCTGATTTTGGATGAAGTTCAGTACAAGAGATAGGTACAGAATAAGGTCAAGTATTTGAGTGTGTAGTGAAAATTGGCACAGGGTGAAGGTCATCATTTTCTTATGGCATAAATAAAACCTCATTTACATATGTACTGTAAAACCATATGGCATTCTGAATGCAAAGAATGCCTTGGAAGAGTCTGTGTACTATGTCATAGAGCACCATTTGCTAGTTTGTTTTTCATATGTAAGAAAAACTGAAGCAGAGTTTTGTAACAGCACTTTATTAACCAACTTCTGTTTCCTATACAGTATATACCAATTCACACACTAATGTCCACTCCAGCACATTTTGGCATCTACTTCAGGGAGTTCAGTCTACTGTAATTTTCATGTCAACACATCTAGTGAGTGATAAGTGATATCATAAGCGATGAATTGTGATTATAGGCACTTACCGACCATCCATTATAAGATGGTAGTTTAAAATCACAGACGCACAACTTTAAAACACCACTGAAGTTTTTCAGTCATACGAGGTATGTATGTCTAATAAACTGATTATATTATAACACATAAAATCACTTAGTATAACTGATGTTGAAAATCAGGTGCAGGTGGAAACGTGGATGCAGCAGCATACAAATATGACATATAAATACATAACAGAGTTCTGTACTTATGTCACATTTGCAACAGAGGGTAATATTAGAAACTGTCATTATCCAAACTTACACAAGGGGAAAGGTGGCAGTTCAAAATCATTCCACCACATGCACACTATTTCTACATGTGGGCATCAGATTACATCCAATACATTTGGAATGGCCACTTAAATCAGAAATGTAAGCCACAAACCTTTATCCTTTCTGGCATAGCAGCAATTATCTGTTCAGCCAGTGTCAATACTCGAACCTCTTGTTCCCCTGTGAAAAGAAACAGATATTGTAAAATGTTCACCATTTGCAAAAAGATGTATAGGAGTATGCTCCTGCAAGGCACAGCATGTTCCATGCAGCAGTATGTAATACCTGATTTAAATCAAATGTGTTGACATAACAAGACTAACAGTCAGTACCTTGAATGTGACTTTCTACGCTAAATATCTGGAACTTCTTCATTTGATGCAGTTTATGTCACAACAAACAGATGGCTTTGCAACACTATGTATCAACAGAGAACACCACAGACTACATACAATGCATAAAAACCTGTAACACAATTCATGTTCTATACTTTTCTCCAAGTTCAAAGTTCTTTGTGACATTTCATCAGATGATAGCTACAGATGGCAGGAGGCCGTTAGCCCCACAACCAACCCCAAAGCTTCAACACACCTAAGTACCAAATTTCCATCAATCTTTATTCAACATATATAGTCATGAGCTCAATCATCAGCCATCTGTGATGACAAAGAATCAACTTAAAATGTTCATCTAAATGACATATGCAATTAATTTTATCCTTATGCATGCTACATGCTCCAACCATTTCATGCATATTGATATGATATGCCTGGAAACTGTAACTGCACCCCAATATTGCCAGTTTCCTGCATGCGTAACAACATAACTACTGAAAATATTATGTAAAGCTGTCCTGATGCAAATACCTTACTGCAATGACCAATTCAATTTTGAAAACAAGTGACAAAAACTGTTTTTTGTTATGAACTGTGCTGATATCTAGGGACTACTAACATCTGTGTTACCGGGATATGAGAATGATATTTGTGCATTTACTGCGCTTGCCCATTCCTAGCAATCACTTCGCAGTATTATTATTATGAGATGTTACCTGCATAGGCAGCAGAATACCAGAACTGAGGGGGGGGGGACCTCATATATGTCTGTGGTTCTTTGGTAATATTGCAATCTTTTCCATGGCTGATGCACTTTCATCAATATTGATTTTCTAGATCTCCCACATAAACTGGCTGGTATGTTTCCTAACTTCAACATCTGGCAGTTGACATTCACCCAGAAAGCACCTGATCAACAACACTTACCTTCCCTACATCATATCTTCCTAACCATTCATTACCTTCTGTGGCACAGAGTTACCATCACATTCCACTGTTTTTTTTTTTTAATTTCAACATTTATCATATAATTTCACCACAAACATTAGATCACAGATTACTTGTCTTCTCTTGCACACTCCACTAAAGAAGCAGCCATGTTTTAGTATCTCACTGCATTTTAAACACTCAAAATAAAATGAAAGCTAACTGAGTATAAGTACAGAAAGGCACATGCAGTTCATATCACCCACCTTCAACACTTCTGGAGTAAACTTAAACTGCCTTTACTTTTCGAATTGTATTATACACAGGGATGGAGAAAACCCGAAGTAGTGTACAGAACTGATGGACTTGACTGATAAACTGTGATGGAAATTACATTTCTTTCCTTGCTGCTATGTGTTGAAACTCCATGTATATATGCCCCATCTTGTAATCTTACATTTATCTCATACAATTAAATATGTTCAACCCCCTCTGTTTTCTGCTTCCTGCTATGCATCTAGCAGAAAAAGCCTAGTTACGACATGCATTTGAAATTCCTGCTGGAGTGACAGTGACCAAAACCAGGGGCAAACAAATTTTCCAAAAACTTAGAAGCCATCTCAAAGTTCAAGTGCCAGAAGGGTGGCCTGAAGCAAGTCCCATACTGAGGACCAACAAATATTATAGGTTCCACCGTAAAGAATGCAGTTTCCAAAGATTTGTGCACCATTGTTTGAGACAAACTACAGTTACATGAGAGTGTTCTGGCATTTTCTCAATAACATTTGAATCTTCAGTCCAAATGTCTCTCTTTTAATTATATGAGTATACTTCTAACTACTTCTGGACTTTATACTAAACTCTGACGTTTATTACTGTATATCACGTAAATACAGCTTGTGTTTAATATCATAGTTTGGCTACTGTTTGTTTCAGGATCCAATAACCCATTGACACAGTGTCATATTCCAAAAGAATGAAATCCACTGCTACTGCAAAAACACGAAACTCTTACAGCCATGGATTACTCTATAGCACTCCCCTACAATTTGCCGGAAGGACTGAGAAACAATATGATGTCAGGAAAGCCATTCTGACCTTTGAAACACAAAGCAGGTGTTCAGTACTGTACAACAAGATGTGTATTAAACCACTACAGCTGTCTCCTCACAAAATACTAATACAGTAACAATTCTGAATCTACTGTTGCTACTAATGCTAATATTGACATTCTGTTATGTGATTTTTATATGCAGTTGTTATAAATGGCTAACATAAATATGCCATGACACACAAGGCCCAACACATAATTCTGTATCAGGGATTAGCCTCACTTCTTTTCCCAGCTTACATAGCAAAACCGATCCTTTCCAAATCTGGAAATGTTGATTAACACAAATACTGTCGGTCAGTCTACACAGCACCATAGATTAAGTACAACAACGAACTCCATTCACACAGAAGGAAGTGCAGCTGTGAGTGACTGACCTACAATGCTCTGTTTAGTCTCCAACTCTTCATCCGAGACAGCCTCCACGTCAATGATGGGGCTCTCACTTCTGGGCCCCGTTGCCACTTCGCCTGAACCAAAATTCAAGCGTGAAGAAGAATCGTAGGGAAAAAAAATACAAAGTAAAAAAAAATGCAGAAAACAATATGCAAGCAAAAATACAATCTCACCCAGATACCCTGGTTAAAATGCGTAAAGTTAAAAAGACTCTCAGGATCCAAGTCTGAACAAAGACTTTTTATGCAGTTATTACAAGCCCTTCGTTTTTCCCAACAAAAATCAAGAAGTTAAGCTATGATAAAGTAAAATGACTTCCATACAGTTTCTGAGTCACCACAACCACTGGACACATTTATCACCAATTCCAAAGTTGTGCCAGGCAGTTCTCTTCACACATTTATCTTACAGATGTACAAAAACTATCAGTTGTCACACAAATTTACATAACTTTCTAAAATCAAATTAGTACCAAGATAAACATGTGACTTCAGCACTTGATTTCAACTGAAAATATTCGATAAAATTCAATGGAATAGTAATGGAAATGTAATTCAGTTACAACTTGCAAACTAAGATTTGTAGTTTTTTGAAAATACTAATGCCGACCAACAAAAATACATCTTTTTTCCAAAGATATTTTACCTAATCTGATAAATTCCAACTTCTCTAGCCTTCCACATTTGCCTCTGATCAAATCACTTACTTTATCAAGCTAAATTTTGTACCATATGTAGTTTGAAAGGCAATAATTGTAATACCCTGCATTAAAAAAACTGCAAATCATCATAATATGAACCGCATGGAATTTACTACTTTGTCACCAACTTTTGTGCTAAAAGTTGTTGACAAATGAAATGTATGTTGAATAGGGCAAAGAGGTAATTAAATCATTTTTAAAATTAATCATCCTGGTAAGAAAATAAAATAAATATTGCTTGTGTAGGATTCTGCATTCATACACGTATAGGAGAATAGAAATAACCTTTAGTATAATGCAAAATATGAATGGCACCATTCAAAATAATAGATGTCTCTGTTAAGACTTGGAAACTTCAACAAGCACACAACCAGCATGCTCTAACAATACTTCAATGAATATTTATAAGCCTGTATGAGGAAGAAGTAAAAACATGATGTGAAAATGAAGTGAATTAAAAAGATGAATATGTAACTAGTCAACTATAATCATATTCAGGACGTACACAATGCGAACCTAAAGAAAGGTATATTCTAAGTCAAATGCATTACCACATCACTAAATAACATAATCAAAATGTTACCAAAAATGCACTTACACCTATTAAAACATTGTTTCTGTTGCAAAAATGATGGCTTGCTTGGCTCATGGACATAACTTTGTGACAAATTATTTAAATTTGCATACAATATAAAATTGCAATACAAAACAAAAGTCTTCTGAAAATGACTGAAATCAATCTAACAAGCTCTGATGGGTACAATGGTGAAAGTTGAAAACAAGAAAAACCTGCATGATCCCTGTTCCAAATGCAGAGAACAAAATAAGGGACATAAAAATATAAATTACAAGCATGAAAAACTACCATACATTTAATTTCATGAATCCTGTGTTACGAATCAGAATATATATACACCTGCGGGGCAATGCTGCCTTTCCCAAGCAAAGCAAATTATCTCCATGCTCACACTTCGAACTACTGAATAAATAAATGCATATAGGCTACTTATTGTTGCTTTCAAAAACACAATGTATATCTTGTAAATTCAATGAACACAGAAACAGAAACATAATGCTTAGTCCTCCTTGTGTTATGCATCCTCAAGGGAATGGTTGGAAAGATCAAACAGGGAAAGGGTAAATATCAATAAACCAAGTTAGTACAAGATGTATACACAATGTGTATTGAGTATACACACTGCATAATTGCTTCTCCTAATTTAAAGCTTGCCTGCATAATGAACTCTCTACATAAAGGAAAAAAATTCTGATAAAATACCACAAATACACACTGTTCAGAACACCAGACCAAGAATAAAGTTTACATACCAAGCTACCATACACCACCGTCAAAACCCTTGACAGTCCAAAAATAATTTTTTAAATTAGTCCCTGCCAACTGTTTCACAAATTGTGATAACATTTATTTTTTCATCATTAATCCACTGGTTGCAGCCTGCATATCCATGCAGGTAACTCTGGCTACTTTGACAGCTCAGAAGTGGGATTGGATTAGCATAAACACAGTTTACTTACACACAGATGGTTTAAAATTTGCACCATGACACACTGTTAACCTTTTAAAGAGTAGTGGTTTCTTTACATACCACCAGCTCCAAAATTCAAAAATTCTACATGGTGCTCGCTTTGCGTTGAGTGTTTTGTACGGATCTCAGAACAGACAGCGGCCTTTGCTTTATACGTCATTAACTGATAGGTTTTTATAGCTTTGGTGGTAAGCGTTTACAGCACGGTACAGACTGATTCCTTATATAGCGGAGATTATGTTTCGTTTTTAAAAGGTTAATGCTGATCCTGGGTTTGGTACTAACACCTAAAAACTTGATCAACATTACATAATAAATGTATATCTAAACAGTTATGAGACAACTTTTAGAAATCTACCTCGTAAATTTAGAATATTAAGATGGAATCTGAGGGGATTAGTGGAGCACGCAGTGGCAAGTGATACTGAGAGTTCACTAAGAAATTAATTCTTACCTCATTTGGCACTTTAACTTGGTATGCATTATTTTCACAACTTATAATTCAATTTGTCATTCCTGTCAAGTATCATTATTTATATTTAACTGAGTGATAGAACCATTGATTCTTGTGATCAACCAGAAGGAAATTACTGTGACGGGAGTAACTTAATTAGCAAATACCTTTTCCCTTTCACATGACACAAAAAAGATCCTGTCCCAGAATATTATGACCCACAATAATATGAATAATATTTGGACAAAAGTGGAAGTTCTGTAACTCAAGAGCTAATGTTTTTGAAAACAGTAGTAAATGGAAAAATTATGAGATACTGAGCCAGTAAGAGAATGAAAACTTACCTTGCTTTCAACTTTCAACCACTGCTGACTGAGCTTCACTGTGTTATGTGAAGGGCTATTTCAAAACAAATGTTTTGCTGATAAACATTAAAAGTTTTAAACAAATTCTCCAAGTTTTGCTTTTGTTACAATTTTTTAACTTCCCACTTACTGTACTTTGTGTAGTGTTTACCTACAGAAACCATACCACCAACTGTGTGGAATTGAAACACATTCCTTTCCACATTGCAAATGACTTGATGATATAAAATTCCAATGCTCCAAACCTTCGACATCAGTGTAAGCATTCATTCTCATGACAGATATGGTAATACCACTTGCATAGTAAGGCAAAGAAACAATCCGCCCTCAATACAAATACAGCAGTATTCCACCATTATCTGAGACTGTTATAATGTATGCAGTTGAGATGGAAATGGCCTGCCATGACACAGCAGTGAACAGTTACAACAGAACAAGAAACAACATAGGAGTGTTCCTAATAAGAAGAACAGCTTGCTTATCAGATATTACTTATGCAGATATTTTTATTTATATACAACTACTACTGGATGACATAACCAAATAAAACAACTGAACTTTTGTAATATAGAAGATCTCACAAAGAAAGAAGTGTACACCTTGTAAGCATACTTGCCTTTTTGAAAAGCATTCATTTCACAGCCTGATGATGGTTCACTAATTGGACTGAAACATGTAGGTGTACTATAATCAACAAAAAAGATGTGTTGGATGGAAAGTCTATATATTTATCAAAACTTGGAAAATTATGGCATGACTTTTAACAATCATCAGCAGTGCAATGTGTGAAAGACAAAAAGATATGGATAAAGCTCTGGTTCTATTTTACAGTACTGGAGTAAGCATCTAAACCTGAGATATAACTCACAAAGTGCGAAATCCATTCTTCTGACTGGAGAATTTCTCATTACATCACGACCATCACACATTCCACTCTCATACGAACTTTCAACACCAGACATCGGTGAATTGAGTGGTAGTGACATGCTGCGATCGAAGCTAAAACATAAAAACCAAAAAGAGTGTATATGAATTATCATTTTATATCTCAGTTTAAATGAACTGCACAATGCTATTTAGCCAATAGAGTGACATTCAAATGACCAAGTCTCAGAACTGGGAAACATGATGCTTGATGGAACATTTGACACCGTAAGACGTTTAGACCTGGCAACAGGGTAATCCCAACTGCCAATCCTCCAATGCACACAGCACATAAATGAAAGGCATGAAAGCAGGGTGGAATTAAACTTTTAACATGAAGAAGAACACCACATGAATCTAGTTTCACCTGTGTGCACATGTTTATGTATATACACATAGACAAACGATGGTGATGTAATAACCCAAATTTGTCTTTAAAAAAGGAAATTAACATTACTGTTCAAACGAGAGTTTTAAATATTAATGATATCTATATTTTATAACATATACATATTGTTTAAGCAGAAACAAATCTGAGAGAACGAATATTCAAGGTGAGGCTCGTGACAAACATGAATGACAGAGAAAATAACCTGACAAAGTTTAGTGCATATCACTAATGATAAACTTCATTGAAATCAATCTGCCCATTTCAAATATGCAGCTTAAGGGCAAACAGATGCCAAATTTATGCACTGTGGTTATTTTGTGTACCTCATGCATAGAATGCTCAAAGAGACACATACTTTTTGGGTATATATACTGTTATGCCCATGGAAAAGTTTGTAAGTTGTGTGGGTGATTTGGTAACCCTAGTAGGCTGGGTTGGTCGTGACCTCGGTCCGGCGACCCCCTGGTTTATGTTCTCTTTTTCTCTCTTTTTTTTGTTTGTCCGCGAGGCGTTGGGGAGTGGAAAGTTTTACCCCAGCAGTTTTTTTT
>Ga0123357_10011789_pt1 | contig 11237 bp, 11 predicted proteins | sample TergutEmb28metaG_FD_89873 | JGI IMG/M metagenome (GOLD analysis project Ga0123357, IMG submission 89873) | Embiratermes neotenicus P4 segment gut microbial communities from Petit-Saut dam, French Guiana - Emb289 P4 | ecosystem: Host-associated > Arthropoda: Insects > Digestive system > Gut ... | reverse complement strand
TATATATATATATATATATATATAGGTACATATGACCTGACATATATATATATATCATAGGACAACTTTAAGAATTGGATGTGTGTGTTCTCTGATGATGTGAGTATGTTGAGCTACTAATAAAATACAGAGAGTTCGAAATAAAGTGTGCCGAACTTCAGAAGGTTATAATATCGGTAACTGATTAAAAAGTGCTATAGTAACGTATAACGCGGTACTACAGTAGTTAAGGTGCTGTGCTACAAATTGGAAGGTTGCTGGTTCGATTCCAGATGGTGTCATTGGAACTTTTCATTGCCATAATCCTTCCGATCTCACTATGGCCCTGGGGTCGACTCAGCCTCTAACAGAAATGAGTACCAGGAGCATTTCCTGGGGATAAAGGCGGCCGGTACGTAAGGCTGACAACCTTACCACCATACTGGGCCACTGTCACGTATTCTGGGAACCTTAATTTCCTGGAACCCTCTGGGCACCTTGGGCTTGTAATGGGACTGATTTACCTTTTTATAGTGACGTATGAACGATTATATCACTACGAACATTCTAGTGTTTCAAACTACCGTACGTTATCAGTTCTTTTAAACCACGCTTACGCTCATTTCCACCTCTGTCAAACACTACTCTTTCTTATCCCTCCACTATTCTTCTACGGTATTTGTGTACAAGAAACCTGCAATCCAGTTAAAAGTACGTCTGCCAGTCCACAGATCACCATGTATACCAACTTTCATCACAGATTTTCAGTAAATATTTGGTCCCAAGCCGTTGGGACTCGACTGATTGGACTATTTATCACTGAAGACCGCTCGACTGCGGATCTGAATTTGTTACAGAACTCCCTGCCAATTTAGCCACAAGACATTCAGCTACAGATTCGCTTCAGAATGCGGTTTCAACAGCAAAGTGCACCACCGACAGTCAAGACTCAGCGAACCAGGGACTCCGCTGAGCGCATAAGGGGAAATAATCAAATTGTCAGAAAGGCGACAAACTGTGTTGCAGGGCGCGCACAATTGCTCAACAAACACTAATGTATTCTGTATTGTACCGTTACTATAAAACTAATGTAAGTAATTCCGTAACAAAACTAAGAATATGTCGTTTTGGTATTATCTGCCACATAATATTCTTTAATCTACAGACAGTAAAGTAAGGCTTGTTTTTGGTGTCATCTGCAAATTTCCTTTCTACTTAGTCGTACTATATGAAAAACCTAGGTAGGTTTTCACCCTTAGGGTGAGTATAGGTATAGCTCTAATCTTTATAGGACCTCGGCGCTCTGGATAGGGGTGCGGGGTCAGCCCCACGTCCCGGCCGCCTCTACCCCCGGGAAAGACCCGGTACCCATTGTACAGGAGGCTGGGTGGACCCCAGAGCCGGTCTGGACGGGCGGAAAATCTCGTCCCTACTGGGATTTTTTTTGAGTCAAAATTAATTTATTTTCATAAGGAAAACATAATATAAACAAATTATAACATGCATACGACACTACAGACTGATAGAACAGGCATGTTTATACAATTGCACAGAGAATCAAACAGATATAGTTCATATGTCAAAATTAAAGCAGTGGAATGTATCAGAATATCAATAAACATGTAATGTATCATAAATAGTTGTGGCATAATATTCTCATTATGAGAGTTTCCACACCTGTAATTAAGGCAGTTGTCGTAAATTAAAATCATACTGCACTATCTGGCCCATGGAGACGTAAAAAAATTCTGAAATGACAAAATATGACCTATGTAACTTTAATGTCGTGACTAATTAACCTGATGATTAGAGTCCTTCTTGAGAAGCAAACAATTCTCAGCTAGTCAAGATATTTATTACATTTTATGAAACCTGAAATTTTTATTACCATGTTCACAGAGTCCACCCTTTGTCGCTGGCCTGAGACAGAATTTTTTACTTTACCTTGTTCGTAAGGGCATCTCATCAAAATCCAATACTACATCATTAAGGCGTTAGCACACATTTGGTTCAATACTATCAAACTTCATACACATCACAGAAGGGTCTATACCACAACGTGGTCAGATAGCAATGGTGAAGGTAACCCTCATCGCCAGTATCAGCATCATCTTCTCAGCATCCTTCTGGCGTCCGGTAGAAATGAGTCCAGGACAATTAGGTAATTTCCGACCAGATCATGACACCGCCTTGTGCTCATCAGCTTCCATCTTGATCTAGCAGGAAATCCATGAAGTCTTTGAGGGCTGGTGTTGTAAGTTGCTGGAGTCTAAAGATAATTACATTTGCTAGGGTCCATTTGGGTGGCCATATATGGAAGTGCGGGCGTAATAGCCAATCTTCGGGTATATGGGCTGGTGACGTCCTGAGCATTCTTGCAAGTAAGGATTTTGCATGATTCCATATTAGTTGGCCTTCACCACATGCAGTTAAAAGGTGTTCCAATGTGTCGGTTGACACACATCGCAGGCACGTGTTGGATTGTGTCACGTTGACACGATGTAGTCGTGCGTTTGTTGGAAGTATGTCATGAATTACTTGGTACCATACACATCTCATATTTTCTGTTATATGGACATCATTGAAATTTTTCCACACCTGGGTCCAGTCCGTGTGTGGCCAGAGTTTATAGATACGCATTTACTGTGGACCTGCAGCAGCCTGGATACTTGTTAGGAGACTTCTATACATCAACTTCTTATAGGTTTTTTGGCTTCCAAGTGTTCCTCTTGTCGGCATATAAGCCGCTTCAATGTTGTACCTGTAAAGGTAGTCTAATTTTACCGGTGTCCTTTTTATGTCTGGGGGGTTTGGGATTCTTCCTTTCAAGTTCCATTTGTTTATCCAGTCGGTAGTGAAGGTGCCGGGCTGTTGTTTTTGACTCTCCATTCTTAGTATAAAAAGGGTCATGCACTTTGCCATGATATGAATCAGGGCTCTTCCGCCGGAGTCCTTTGGTTTTTGTAGGGTTGATAACGGAACTTTGAAGATTGCTCCTTTCCATATGAAGTACGACAATGCTGCATTTATCTGTCTCACACACTCTGTTGGAGGGGGAAAAATCTGAGCCGTGTACCAAGCAGTAGCAAGTAGGACCTCGTTAACTTATCTTATTCTACTCTCAAGATTTAAGGCTCTATGGTAGTTTTCAGCTGCCTGTGCCCTAATTTTCGCTATCAGTGTTTCCCATGAGGCCTTGGCTGAGACTTTTGTGTTCGATGACATTTTAAACCTTAGGATTTTGATGTCTTCGTATTTGATGTTCATTACAGATACTGTTTGAGACCAGGCTCCCAAGACAAGTGCATGGGATTTGTTTTCGTTTATATTAGCACCGGTGACGTCCAGTATCTGTCTAATGTCATCAGTCTCACCGTGGTGTCTTATAATGATCGCCACATCGTCAGCATATGCTATCGTTGTTGTTTTATTAATATTTGGTCTGATTTTTATCCCTTGTAACCTCCTGTCAAGGTTAATGGGGAGCGGGTTTATGCATATTGAAAATAGTAACATATTTAGTGGGCATCCCTGCCTTACTCCACTCAGTGTCTTGATCGGCTTGGATTTATGGCCGTTCAATGTTAATATAGAGGTGGCATTAGCATAGATTCCCCGAAGGCACTGACAGAAGTTTTCGCTTATTCCTTCAGAATCTTGAGTAAGTAGGTGTGTGAAACCCTGTCGAATGCATCACTGAAGTCTATAGATAGTAAACATAGGGGTGTGTTTGTGTGTTCGGCATATACTGCGATGTCTCGTACAGTAGCAACCGCATCATAGATAGATTTCCCGTCTCTTCCACAGTATTGGTTGGGATGTAATATATCTTCCAAGCATGGACGTAACCTGTTCGCTATAATTCTTGTGAGTAGTTTGTAGTCGGAGTTAAGAATGGATAGGGGTCTGTAGTTTTCGGGACATGTGGGGGCACTTATCTTCGGCAGGCATACTATGTAGCCTTGCTTCTGCTCGTTGCACACCAAACCTTCCAGGTACATTTGGTTTATGATGTCTAGTAGGTCATGTTTGCAACATTCCCGCATGTGTTGATAGAGCTCATGGCATATTCCGTCAGGACCCGATGACTTATTGCGCTTCCCTTTGTCTACCGCCTTGCGCAGTTCGTCTATGGTGAAGGGGCTGTCGAATTCGGTGTTTGCATCTATATTAATTTGGGGCATCCCACAGGATGTCATTTTTAAAAAACTGTTAGTGTCACGCTGGATGTTACTATACTTTGATTCCAGGTAGGTAGTGAATATTTTCATTATCTCTTCGTGGTCAGTCTGGAGTTGTCCATTGTTGTCGAGTACCTGTGATACCGTTCGCGATTTTGCTCGCCTTCTTGATCGTATGTGATGGTAGGTTGTGATGTCTTCATCTGGTATGGCATCGGTATCCGCAGTATCCATGAGTACGCCTCTCATATTTTTACTTGACAATCGTATTATTTTTGCCTTCAGGCCTCTTAATGTGGTAGCTAGGTTCTCAGTTAGTAGAGTATCACGTATTGCATGATGGATTGCTGCGTAGTAAAACTCCTCCAAATCTTTCCTGTCCTTATTCCTAGCTGTACCCTCACTCTGAAAGGTTTGTCTTATCCGTTTCTTAACATATCATTCCCACCATTGTGTTTTCTAGGGGTAATGTTTCATGGTCCTTCTCCAGTTTGTCATTTGAAGTTTTAGTGTTTCACGGAATGAGTTATCTTCCAGCATTGATATATTCATCTTCCATCTTCTATTTTTCCGCAGGGTTGATTGGTGATGGTATGTTAGACGCAATAACACCGCAAGGTGGTCGGAGAACGCCGCTATCATCGTTCCGATTCCTTGTTTACGGGTTTCTAGGGGAGTAGATAGGTATATTCTGTCAATACGTGATGCACCACTATTAGTGTAGTGTGTGTAGTGAGGTATTTGAGAGGGGAATTCCCAAGCATCATGAAGGGTGAGTCCTTTATTGTTGCGGATAAGGCATTGCTTATATTTGGCGAGCCTGTGCAGTCGGAAGGAGAGATGACAAGTTAAAGTCGCCTGCCAGCACTATGTCTTTTTGTCCCGATGGAAGTAGTTATGCTAGGTCATGGGTAAAGAATTTTTCCCTCTCTTTCCTGTTCTCTGCTCCAGATGGGGCGTAGATGTTAATTAACCACGTATCTTTGAATTGGCCCGCCATACCTCTACCAGATGGTAGGCGTTTTATATTGGTAAGTGATATACCATGCTTTACTATAATGGCGGTACCTCTTTTATCCGTGCCTACATTTATGAGTGTATCATAACCGTAAAGGTTGGAGAGATCATAGTTTGTTACCTCCTGTATTAAGGCAATGTCGATTTCCTGTCGGTTTAAGAGGTTATTTAGTATCCGTATCTTTGTGAGGGACGAGATCCCGTTTATGTTCAGGGTATCAATCTTGTATGTGTATAGCGTTTATGGATTCCTAGGCAATAGTACCACTTTGTCTGGATATGCATGGAGTTTTCTGTCTAGATTGACTTCTCGTTCGTTCTCGGGTTGTTACGATGTCTCTATCAACCTTGATTTTTTTGGATCGTTTGGGGCTTATCATCTGAGTTTGTTGGTTCGTTGTGGCCTCTGTTGTGATGTCGTAACTTCCTTTGCCGTCCTGTTTATCGTCGTTTGTCTGCACTGGTTTTTCCCTCTTCTTCCTTTGTTTATCATGTTCGTATTCACTTTCTGCATCAGTCGATAAGACGTCTGCCCATTTCTGCATGTAGGTACAAGTGTGTTTAGAATCGTGAGTGGGTTGGTTTCTTTCTTCTTCCATCATGTCGCTACAGTTAGTATTGTCTCCCTCTTCGTCGTTTGGTACAGTATCAGCAACACTGGGGGAATGGCTCAGTTCCATTTGTGTTTGGTCATGTCTCGTTGTTGTTTCGTGTTCCACATTATCAGTCGGCATTGTTAACGGGTCAGAGATTACAATTGCCTCGTCGTTCGGAGGTATCAGGTCATTGGTGGTGCTACTTGTTGAAATTATTGGTCCATTACTTATGGGGCGTTTGACTATGGTAGCCCAGGTGTTCACATCATTACTCGTTTGGCGAGTCCCTTGCGTTCTCCTATGGGGACATTCATGTATCTGATGTCCTTGCTCATTACAACGAAAACACGTTATGGGTTGACCCTCATAGGATATGAGGGCACGGTGGCCGTCTATCTTTATGTGTGATGGTATGTGTTTTTTTAGGCCAATGTCAACAAGTCTCACACCTGTTTTAACTTTTACTCTATACGTGTTCGCCCATACCTCGTCATGTATTGTTTTGACGTCACCATATGCAGACATGACATTCATAATCTGCGTTTCTGTTATTTCTGGGGGAAGTGTCGATACTCTAACACGCCTTATTCCTACGCCAGCAATTTCTATTTTGACTCTTGATATTTCGCCATTTTCGTGGTGAAATATCAAGTCGCTATGGAATTGTTACATTATACGCATCATATGTTCGGCATTCACGAATTTCACATATACTTTCCTGAGTGGGCCGTCTATTTGAATTACTCGAATGTCATTTTCTCTTATAACTACTTTGTCATGTAGCCACTCATGTATTTGGAATGCATTGACTCGTGGGCTTCTTATATCGAAGGAGAAGACTATAGTATTTTGTCGTTCACACATCATGTTGATGTAATGTACTTACGTGATGTTACACTCACAAAAAAAAACCACGATCAAAGTTGGTTTATAGCAATAACTTCACTTTCACTTTCCGCCAGGCGGTGTTGAGCGACCTGCACGTTACCACAGCTCGATGCGGAATGAGATTCGATCCCGGATCGTCCAGCCCGTAGTCAGTCGCTATACCGACTGAGCTACCGGCCCACGCTCTATGAAAATACCTAAGTACTGCAAAGTTGTCAGATACAGCCTCGTACGTACATAAATTGCTCGTAGCTGTGCAAGAGCTAATAATCGGTAATATGTTAATACACTATTTTTTTGCACACCGACTTATCCGATAGAATCCTGAAGTTTGGCACACCTTATGTGGAATAACTCTTACATAGTTCTCATGTGTATACATACAAACAAGAGAGCTCCAAGTTTGTAATTGTGCCATCTAATGGATAATGATCTCACTTGATCCACCGTTTTACGTAACAGACTTTAGGTTAGGAAGGACGGAGGAAGAGAAAGATGGCGACGAAAAACTAATACGGGATCGAAGGAAATGATTTACCTCTGAGTGTCAGCAGGACTTTCGATTATTCCAACTGCCATGGATAGATTCAGAGTTTACTGCAGTCTTAAGATACGCTGAATCAATGCGCACTACAAACGAGTCACAGTAATCTTTATCGCACAGGTACATAGGTTGAAAAGCAAGTAAAAATGCACTATTTTTATAATAAAACGCCATGTTTACTATAGATCTGCGCCATTTTGTGCACGTGTAAGGTGCTGTGGACTAGAGATCAGCGCCATTTTGTGCACGTGTAAGGTGCTGTGGACTAGAGATCAGCGCCATTTTGTGCACTCGTAAGGTGCTTAGTATGCCTACTAGATATCTGCGCCATTTTGTGTACTGTTATCTGTTCACAGTTAGCATTTATATTGGTGCCACATCTGTGGGCTGCCTGCTGAGCGGCATCATGTTGGACTTGTGGGGCAGACGGCTTGCTGTTCAGATTTCTATTTCCTCTGTTTGTATTGGCTGGTTACTAATCGCCATATCAACTACATATCCACTCATGCTTGTTGGGAGAGCCCTGTGTGGTTTTGGGAAAGGTGTTGCCGTTCCGGCCGTTACAGTAAGTTACAAATGTTGCAAGTGTTAAGAATATACACAAGACAATTTAGAGGTTAAGGCAAATCCAACTTCAACACAAAACAATACAGCTGCGCTGTATAGAATTTCGTATAAATTATATAGCTGTGTATGATCAGAATTCAGCCTATGATACTTTACACAAGAACATCCAGTAGTAAAAGAAAAATAATTTTTTAGCCCCTTTGTCTCATATTCTCTGACTACGAAAGACTGCAAACGGTGTATTCTCTGCAGTACTACACAGATTATACCATGGCACTCTTTACTTCCAGAATGTTACACTGTTTGACGGTACACGCGTAAATATAATTTCACATACACTTGTCAGAAAAGTACAGCCCGCCCTGGACGGTGTTCACGGAACTCGGACTCTTCAATAATATCACGTGCAGGTATTTTGCACAGAATTTTACCCAAATCGAACAATAAATTAGGAAAGCAAAAAGAGAAATTAATTTACATCCCAGCGCAGAGTATTGTTTTCAATGCGCCGATTTTCGTGAAATTAATAATCGCTAAATACAATTGTTTGGATATCTCATACACGGAATTGTATCCATATCGGTCGAAATATGCACAAAATATAAATATAACTTTACTTACACCCGTAAGTACACTACGGCTGTCATTGCATCGCCGATTTTCACGAAACTCAGCCATGCGCGACAGCTATTCGTAAAGGACATCTGTTCCGCATTTCACGGTTTAGCCGCTAATACCAGGTCACGGACAGACTGACGGACGCGGTATTCACATAAGGCGATCTTTTTTACCTCGTAAAGAAAGTCTAATAAAATGACCTTAAGTATCTGGCACAAATACATGCCACTTGTAGAAGTGATAGCAGCATAGTATAGCGGTAAAAATCTTCCGTCCTTCCACTTGCAAACATAAAAGAAATGGGAAAAATACCGAAAAACTTTTATAAAAACTAAAACATTTCTTATCACCATTATCACAAAGAAATAAAACAAACCAGCTGAACAGGCAACACCTATAAATGGCCAGTACCATCCACACACCAATATCTATAACTAACCTCCGAAATGCAGCGAAACAAACTCCGACAACTAATCCAACATACAACAAAACCTGCAAGTCATCAATCCATGAAGTCTGTGCGATCTTGTAACTTCTACGTCAAGATAAAACAGTAAAACCCACAAACATTTTAAAACAATGTTTTAACTTTTTCTTTTATTTTATTTAATGCAATTTGATTGACAGCATATCATGTATTTTAATAAATTTGTAAAATTAAGATCTAAGTTCCAAGCATACAACTGAATACAATTCCTTTTAAATATTTTAAACCGTTGGCTTGAAGATGACACTTTGAGATAGAAACACGTCGCCACACTAAAGGAATAACATCTACAGGTTGTGTTGATAGTTACAAATGCCTGTTATCATACAGCACATTGCATGAACATAATTCTGTGGATATCATCCTCACAGCTGTCACACGTTTAACCTCAGATGCAGCATCCCCGTTGTGTTTTATGCAAATTAGGAGGGAGTGGGTACGTCAAAACACAACTGTCTTTGTATCCTATTTATTGGGCTTACGACATGTTTCGGCCACTGTGGGCCATACTCAGGTCACAAAAATATATATAACGAGGAGAAAATATACAGTATAATGTTCTTATACTGTATATTTTCTCCTCATTTTATATATTTTTGTGACTTGAAGATGGCCCACAGTGGCTGAAACATGTCGTCAGCCTAATAAATAGGATACAAAGACAGTTGCGTTTTGATGTACCCACCCCCTCCTAACATGATTAACCTTTTAAACGCCGACTTAAGTCCCATCTGCCATCTGCTGGCATTATTAGGAGCTCACTATATTTTCCATGTTAGCGGGTTAAGGGTTAAGTCTTTTCTGAGCAAGGATGTTTCTACGTACTCTCCTGTATTGAAAAGTTATTTATAGGTTGGTTACGGTTTATTCAATGCCACTTTTCAATATTCAGATTATACAGTACCAAAGATAAGAAGATTCGGTAATAGGTAGAAAATAAATTTGTCCCTGTATAAGCCCGCAAACCCGACGGCATGGAGGTGTAGCCCCACTCATTCTTAATATCAGATGCATGTCCGTCCCTGCCACGACTCCTCGGCTGTCCAGCCCGTAGGCTGATGTAGGAAAGGGATCCAAAAGGCAAAGATTGTGGACTTCAGAGATTTGAGGATCTCACAGCAGGGTTGTTGAAAATTCGTCTTCCGGGATACTTCGCCGTGTCGAGTGGTAAATCGTTAGCTACCTTTCGAAGTACGTTGCTGCCTCCATCTTCAGAATTAAGCAGTTCGAGACTGACTTCCCAGAAAATATCCATCTTATTCTAAGTATCATCCCGGAATATCCCTGGAGGGCTAAGAAAGGCGACTAAAGACGTTAGTCAGGATTGCCCGTCTCCGGACTGAGATCTAAACCTGGGACTGCCGAACGCAAAGTAATGGCGCTCGTCACTGGACCGTGACGTCCGATGTGTGCATTTGGGAAGTTACAGGAAATGACATGTAATGAGCCTTATCCAAGGCCTTGTAACACCTGCCCACCAGATCTCTTTTCTCAGAATCACTTCTGAATGGAACAGGTCTAGTGGTCAAGTAGAAGTTTCACCAAGTCCTAATTTGTTCCAGTCACATGAAAAAACAAATGTAGTCGTCAGGGATGGGGTGAGGAGAGGGGGGTGTATAGGTTCTTGCTGGGGAAACCGGAGGGAAGGAGACCACTGGGGAGACCTAGGAGTAGATGGGTGGATAATATTAGGATGGATCTCCAGGAGGTGGGATGTAGGTATATGGACTGGATTGGGCTGGCCCAGGATAGAGACAGGTGGTGGACGCTTGTGAGTGCGGTAATGAACCTTCGGGTTCCGTGATATGCGGGGAATTTCTTAACTAGCTGCAAACAAGTTAGCTTCTCAAGAAGGACTCTGCACCATGGAGTAAGTAAGTAAGTCGTCAGGGATGAACTGTATGCCAGTGTCAATGACATAATAACGATAGAGTTTACAAACCATTTTCAAGGCATGAAAAATGTACATTGGAGTCTGGTCTGAGTACGAGCAGGAACGGGTTCTGAAGAATGTATCTTGGAGACCACGTAAGTGCCAAATAAAAACAAATACCAGCACGTTTTCATACCATGCTTCAGAATACACACACTTTGTAACGTGCGAAATGTCGTCATATAAAAACATTCATTGCGTATGTTCGGTATGCACGTAACCTGAGTTACAGTATTTATGAGCAAGATATCAGCAACTGGCACACAGAAATATGCCTAAGTCGGTATTGCAGCCCCCCCCCCCCCAACCTTTCCAAAAAACTTTTAAAATTTTTCTAGTCAGCAACAATTCTTAGGGCTTTCAGTTAATTTATCAATTTTTTAACGTAAATGTTTTCTCTTAAATTTTTTCCCGCATTATTTTCCAC
>Ga0123357_10011787_pt1 | contig 11237 bp, 8 predicted proteins | sample TergutEmb28metaG_FD_89873 | JGI IMG/M metagenome (GOLD analysis project Ga0123357, IMG submission 89873) | Embiratermes neotenicus P4 segment gut microbial communities from Petit-Saut dam, French Guiana - Emb289 P4 | ecosystem: Host-associated > Arthropoda: Insects > Digestive system > Gut ... | reverse complement strand
TTCTAAGCCCCCTTCTCATGGACAAAGACATATCGTGGGTGCACGTTTGGGACTAAAGATATTTTACTCTGAAGGAAGAGCAAAAACTGCGGATACTTTTCTGCAAAATAAAATATTAAATACTTGGGGCAGGGTAAAATAATAGGTAGTAAGATATTTCCTACTTCCAGGTCGTTAAAAAAAAGGAACTCGGATAAGAAATACAAGTTGTACTTAGACCTGCAAAATTGGAAGGCAACTAAATGTTACAGATTTATTTCGAAATTCGTTGCGAACAAACTGAAATCTTATCCATTATAGCGTGGTGGTGATAAATTAGTAGGTTATTATGTGCCTTTCTCCAGAAGTTGCTGATATGACCAACCTCGTGGTCTAGTGGTCGGAGTCTCTGACTACTAATCATGAGGTCTCGGGTTCGATTCCCGGTTCTACCGTGGGAATTTTCCCTGAAGGGGAGGATTCCCGCGGTGACCATGGTCTGGTAGGTTAGTAGGAATTAGGTTTAAGGGCCCTCCTGGCACTACATCCTCCTCTATCACCACTCATATCATCGGGACAACATAACCGCGCCTCATGGGTGTCCCAACCTGAGAAGTCAGTTACACTTCTGCCATGCCCAGGAGAGAAGACCACGAAGTCCGTCAAGGACATGTGGGGCATCGGATAAAAAAAAAACACACAAACACACACGCACACACAGTTGCTGATATGGTCAGTTTTCTTCCTGGTCTTCCATGGAAATGTACCTTTCATTACGGAGTTCAAAACTTTCTCACACTCGGCTGTATCATGAGCCACAATTATATAAGGTCAAGTTCGCGAAAGCCTCACTCTGAATACTCGATCTTATCGAAAAGGCCGATTTACTTTCTTCCGTTCGACAAACTGCCGAGAATAACAGGTTGTGTCAACAGTTCGCATGTCGCATATACCACAGTTCTTCACTATCATGTAATCCATATATGTCATCCTATCGTCATCATTCTGGAAAAATAAAACCTGCTCTTTGTCGCTACCGGCTATAATACACGTAAATATATTCAATTTTTTAATAGTCAACAGAATTAGGTGAACTGTATAAAATGGAAGTGACGCGTTCGCTGAAAAATATATCTTATTCATAACTCAATTTCATTTTCATTCCCACCATCAGTTTCAGCCTTTATTACAAACCAAGATAGAAATGGAACATAGTCTTTATACAATAAATTTTCTATAGCCAATATGAAACTTTAAAGAGATTTTTTAATTTTACGGTTCTGCCATTTATTCACAACTCCTCGCACGTGTTTCCTATACATGTAGGTACAGTACAAATTACTAGTGTGAAACTTAGGTCTGTCTTGCTTGTATCCAGCAGATGAGTGGTGCGTAGCCTAAAGCGCAGGGGAGAGGGCTCAGAGGTTCGGAAAGCAGAGTGTCCATCATGGACCATCCATACATTACAGATGTACTTACTGCGCGTGTAAACCGACCACCTGCCTGGGGAAACCAACGCTTGCCTGAGTCTTCCTGATCCCAAACAATGGACAGCAGGAAAAGTTAGTAATATGTATCTGTCGGTTGTTCGGATGTTTAAACACACAAAGAATCTAGAAAGAAAATGAAACCATGCAGTACGCAAACCGTCGTTCACAACTCAAATTTTTATAGTTAATCTTCACTTAGTGCGACACTTTTCGGCCTTATTTAAGGCTATCATCAGGTTGGCCGTTATTAAGGCCGAAATATGTTGCACTGAGTGACTATTAACGGTAAAGTTCTAGTGTGAATGACAGTTTCTGTATTATTTTGTTCAAATGTACGCATACGCAGCGGGATGTAAAAATCAGTTTACTGTAGGAAGGGAACGGTATCAGAAGACCACTACATGATATGCAGAATGCGCGAGTAAAGCATAGGGTCAGGGTTCAGTACGCATTGTTATGTTGAAACGTCTTTAGTCCAGAAATTAATTTACACTGAACGGAGCATTTGGTAGTAGCCCAGATAATCAAGAATTTTTCTTCTCTTGTACAAACTGAATTTTTATTACCTTGTTCACAGTGCCCGAAAGTGAATTTTTCTCTTAGCCACATGAATGTAACACACACACACACACACACACACACACATATATATATATATACACACATATATATGTGTGTATATATATATATATATACATAAAATTTTGAAAATCTTTTCAAAATATCATTTTGAAAATCTTTTCAAAATTATATCTTCGTCCAGGAGGAAGCAAGGTCAAACTGGACAATTTGATTATACGAGATAATGGAGGCCATTTGTTAAATTGGTCTGTTGAATTTTCAAGAGGAAGGCTCCGAACGAGTCATTACAAGTGCTACAAGATAGTAACAGCGGATTGGCATACGAAACAAAACAAATAACCTGCCCTTGCCCTCTCAAGTATAGAATAGGCCTGTCCACCAGCTTTGCTCGGTTCATCAGCGATCACAAACTAACAAATGGCGTAACACAAATAGGCCTAAAATATAATCAAATACGAATGACTGTTATACATTTCAGTGATATATTGATTTTTTAAGAAACATATTTCTGAAACATACTGTGTCTGGACTCCTTTAAGAAAAGTCAACAGCCTATAAGGCATTAAAGAAAACATTTTAGTTATTTTACGCGGTACGCCCACATGAAGTGAATTTATACCCACAGCAGTAGAAATACAAGTGATTCAAAATGTTTAATTAAAGCATTCGTCAAAAAAAAAAGTTAATACAAGAGGAAGAAGAAGGAAAAAAGAAGCAGGAATGTAGCAAGAGTTTGTACGTATTACAGGCGGAGAACAAAATTTTCGACCCTGAAGGTTACCAATTGGTACCTGCTCCTCCTTCTGGTAAAGGTAGGCTGACGACAAGGTGGAGGATTAGGAAGTGATGAAGATGAAACTCTGGGGTGTGGAGTGTTTGAGTAGGCAGTAAAGGAAAAGTTGACCGTGGGGGCTGAACTCCGAATTTGATGATTGGAGAACTCATGTCGACTGTGGTTTGCTTGTATATGACACGTGATCCCAGAGCGAACAGTGGAAACAGTGCATTCAGTCTTCTTTGAGTAGTTCACTGCACGAATCGTCACCTGGAAAAAAATACGTTGTCGTGGAAACAACCTGTGACGTTCTGGTAAGAAGAAATTCATACAAGCGCTTTTGGAGGCTTGTGCAAACTCACACAGTTTTCGTGTTCTGTTTTCTTCATTATCAAAATACTTTGTTTTTATGATTTTTACTGGAATGTTGTTTAGGATTTCAGCACGTTGATGTTTCCTGTTTTGTTCTTTTTTAACACTTTGCTGAGTGTATATTTGTGGACTGTAACCGATGAGTGTCCAAAATTTGAAATACACACAGTGAACAAATTATTTGCCAAAGGCACTTCGATAAGTGAAAGGAAAAAATTTGTCTGCAATTAACAGCGAGAATTTAAGGATCTTGGTGATCGGTGGGAAGCGATAGAATGGTATCATTATCACAAGATATACTGTAAGGCCAAACTTTGTAAGGTTCAAATCGAAGTAGTCCATTTGGAGGAATGACAACTCTGAAATATGTAGATGAAAAAAATTACACAACACCATACTGGTTCTATATCGGGCGAACATGATTACTTTCTTGGAAAATGCAAATTGCTTGTTCAAAACGTAGCGTAAAAGGCCCGCACACAGCATTAGCTCCAGGCTGCATTCTATGTGTCGTAGCGGTGCATATGAGAGAAACAAAATATTTTCATCTGTGGTATAATCTAAAGCCTAAGGGATTCATGACTGTGCTAAACCAGCAAAACTTTTCTAGCTGCAGTTGGACAAACTTCATAAATGCAGAAGTGCAGCCGAGGCAGAAATGTTTCTCCGTGGTATAAGAAACTTAGCACTTTTAATGCGCTTTAGCGCAAATGTGAGAAATTGTAGAATGAAGAAACCAGCTACACTGCTGCGCTGTCTGAAGTGACAATTATGTTCACATGTGTATTTCCTATTGTGAAAAACAATTTGGAAGGTTCTGTCATCGAAGTCTCTTATCAGTATAAAATATTAACACGTTAAAAGACTAAAAATTTAAAAGTACTTCTGTATCCAGAACTCCCCGATATCCGAAAAGCCGTGTTGTATTTAACGCTCCTCAGGCTTCACCCGTTTGCTCTTTTGGTCAGGGCAGTATTAAGACAATATTGTATAGAGGGCGTAGGTGGAATGATACAGGACAACCGACTGAGTAGGACAGAAACCATTTCCAGTGCCACTTTGTCCACCATAAATCTAAATGAGAATGGCCCGAGACTGAACCAGGGCCTGCTTGGTGAGAAGGCTGGGAATAAGCGCCTGGTCCATGGCGCGGCCTATTACTGATTGTATTCTATATAGATTATATATGTATAAATATTCTGTTCCTACCTCACAAAGAACACAGTGTGCTTCCATTAACAAGCAGGGAGCAGTCAGTTTGTTCTAAGAATCATGAGGCATGTACACATGAATACACTATGTGGAAAAAGAACAGAGTTCCTTAATGCTACAGTAGGTGGTAGGCATACTAACCAGTGGGTTTTAAAGGGTTAATAACTCTCTATTGTACATACTACTTTCAGTTTCAACCGTGTTGTGAAGACGGGAATCATATATTTTGTGGTAACCTATAATTTCCCTCACGACAGGGTATAAACGAGTCATTGTGGACGATTGATTCCCCTCGTCCTAGCAATTAACTGGGTTCTCGAAAACGCAGTATTATACCTAGATATCTTCCAATGAGTCCATTACCCATTCCTCCTCTGATGCTCCCATTTGAAAAGTGTATGCGATTAAATTCTTCTTCCAAACTTAGAAGCATGTTCTTCTAACATCTATAATGTCACAGCATAAAATAGAGTGTCCATGAATTTTAAGAAATCGTTGAGTTTTTCTTGATTGAAACGGCCTCTAAATCTTCCTAACTTCGTTTTAAAAAGTAACAATTTTCACAAGTCTGTACAGTGCTGCTTATTGTAACATAATTGAAAAATCCAAAAGCTCTCTCCAGAATATTTTCTGCCCTATAATTTAAATTCCCGTCAAATTTACTCTGTATTTTAGGTAAACAGTGAAAGGGTTTTATACGTGTGAGTACTGTGGGAACAGCGTGACCGTCCTATACAAAACTCGTTTAGCAAAACAGTGATAGGATTTTATATATCTGGGTATTTTAGGAACACAGTGAGAGACCACCATAGTTTTTTATGTTAGGAATCCAGTGACAGGCTTGGGCTATTAGGAACCCAGCGACAGGGCCTTACAACGCCTAATATTTGTATCATTAGACACATTCGCAAAATTTCGGAAAGCGCTTTGACCTGGTCACCCCATCCTGGAACTCCCAATTTGTGTCTTCTTAAAGTTTTTCCCACTAAAATATTATAAACTTTTTTTATCTGCCGTCACGCGTCCTAGGTCCCCTGGAAATCGTATCTTCTTTCATACAATCTGTTGAAACTTTTCTGTTTTTATTCATCATCCTGATTCTTTTCTCACTCTTTCTGTATATTCCCTTCGGCACCCTGTTATAAGACACTATGAACATGCCTCTTGCTATTCACTTGAGCCGGGACGTTCAAGATGCGAATTTCAAACAAATTCCGTCCGTGTGAAACCGAGTTCCTGCTCGCCTGAGATCTGTAGAAAGAAAAATGTTTGCTACCCTTATTAAGCCATCGCGTGTTAACGAGTTGGCCGGTAGCGTCTAATCATTTACTGCCGGTTATATAGTAGTGCTGAAATATCGACATTATTTGAACAGCTAAAAGTTTATAATCTACCTTACCATTGTTATAAGTAAAAACACCTTTGCGACCCGCAAACATAAGGATTTCTGACCATGTAACCCATTTTTGAAGAGCCTGATGCCACTGTCTTAGGGCGAGAAACCAAGTTTCATAGCCGTAAAGAGTATGCAAAATACAGTGTTGTACACTTCATCTTTAGATTTTTAGGTAGGAAAGAGGGAGATAACTTACTTCACCAACTGTTCGTTAAGTTCAGTAAAACAAAGAAGCAGTAGCATGTGCTCTACTTACTCAGCTGTCTCCTGAGTCCACTGGGACAGATGTATGTACAAAATGTAGTTGGCCTCTCTTATCAAAACATCTACCCGTCGCATATACAAACCCTTTTGTGTGAGACTTAGTCTGCATAATTATCAGAGAGATACTCTGGATACTGCCCATTATAAGCTCAAACTCGCACCACTTTACCATGTTTCACCAGCGCACCCCCTTTGGGTTATCCGATCTTTCTGCTCGGTTTCTTTAAATACTGAATCATGTCACAATGTTTCATTCATTTACATTAATGTACGAGGTAACAGTAGACCTACTGCATACTGCACAAACCGGATCAGTTTCCATGTTTCTTAGCTACTCTAATACCGATATAAACGCACTTTAAAAAAAGGAGTGCGTAATATATTCTGTATGATTATTGGAACGCTGCTTTTAGTAACGGATTCATTACAACAGCCAACAGACGGTGACTGAAAAATGTAGCAAAAACATTTTCACTATTGATAGTGATGATAAAATGTGTCAACTATTGTAGCATAGCATTGCCTTCAATATGTAATCAAGCGAACTGCGTCTTGGTTTTGTAGGAATGAAGTTAATTTCTGTGCCTCCCACATTTGTCCAAAGCTTTAAATGAAATGAACAAAAATATTATCGAGACATCCAATAGAATCAACAATAACGACAGTGAGATCAGAATATAAAGCGAACATAAAGATCAGAATAATTTCCTCTGCTGTAATACGACAACATGCAGGCCTGTCGCTTTTATGTTACGTGCATTGTTACAGACCTTCATCCAGCTACTGAGTTTGCACAACTATGTGCGAATTGTTTACAACTCGGACATAAAGTAATAACCAATATATATTATTTTATGGTACATTTGTGATTTGCTGAAACAAGCAGTTATAAGTATTTGTAAAAAAGTAGTATGTTCATCCTTGAACATCAAACATGTGCCTCACAGGTCATTTATCGGATAGCGTCCGAAATGCCACGGCAGGTAGTCTTCGGTTGGATTTACGGTGGACAAACTGGCACTGCACCTTGATTGTTTCTGAGCACTTCTGTTTTACTCTGTCAGTGTCAGTCCAATATTTCTCCACATACACAATTCAGTCATCTACCATCGACGCTATACAGAAGCCGAAGGTGCGAAGCCGTGTTCACAACAGACGACCACTCTTCTCTATCATGAGCTACATAAAATTATTCCGCATCCACGTTCGACTTTTATAACATTCCATCTCCACCAGAACACCGAAAGCCAGTCTATTTCCTTCCGATGATAGTTTTGGGCCTCTATGATTCTCATTTTTGTCCTGCATTAATCTTCCCCAGTCATCTTTCACACTTGACAGGAACACAGCAATAAATCATTAACTTACACGTAAGAAGCCTACAGCTATAAGTTTGAGGAATTTTATATGCTGGAAATTACATCAGAGCTATTAAAGTAAACTAATCGATATTGCTCCTTACGTCAGAACTACGCTACATCATATACGTACACACACATTTTACGTTTACGCACTTCATTTGCTCATGATATAAAGAAGAGGTTGAAGTATGAGTTAATATTCTTTGTTCGAGTACAGGTAAGAAGCATGGCTGAGGAAAATCATAACGAAGGAAGCATCCAAGCTGCATAGATGAAATTCCTAAGAGCCGTGAAAATACGTAACAAAGAAATGGAAGTAGAAATGAAAATACAGGTAAGACACTAACTGCGAATAAATGTGATAATATGTGATAGAAAATATGCAGGGCCTGAGATTACAGGTGGGAACAAAATGGACAAACACTAGATGAAAGAATTGGAAAGAAAATCATTAAACACAAATTGATGGGTAAAAGCGAGAACAGATTGTGACCTAAACCGTGAGTGAGTACGAAAAGTGGAGGTAACAGGTACTTTTTAACGAGGCTGTTTGCCTGCGACGTTCACAGGGATCTGAAGGAAGGCAAATGGGATCTAGCTTAGGGTTAAAGCGATCGGAGCGTGAAACTGATCACTTTGTTCAACGTGGTGTCAAGATTAGGTCTGCGTTGAAATTTCCCGCATCTTTGCCTATGATCAAACAGGGGAACATCACACGTTTACATGAGTTATAAGAAGTTATTCACTTATAAATCTGATGGCTATCGGGACTGGGAAGGGATTATAAAATGCATTATTCAAATAACTAATGATTTTTTATAAGTCACTCTGTCATTATTGGCTTTTTGGCGCTTTGGCAATTCTGCGGAGCGTGTCATGAAATGGGGTTGTTCGTATTTCTGTATAAATTTAGCAATTCGAAAATTGTTCGACGGATTTTCGTCAAATTTAACATTGAGGAAATCAAAGAAAATGCTAAAATTTCGTTTAAAATAGGACAAAGAACGGACACTTTACATGAAGATCTGCATGAGAATCTGAAGCGTAGAAAAGTGAAATATTTGGCAAAGATGAAATTTGTGGCAAAAGAAACTTGTAAAGCGGAATACAATACATTTTATTCAAAATACACTTTTTCTGTAAGTCATACGGTTATCAGATAATTAAACAAGGGCGTTGTGCACAGGCTTATATATATACTAACTTCTCCTTAATCATTTCGGTACACGAGAAGATCCAAGTATGGGCTAACATTTGTTTTTCGGACTGTCACTCGAAGGCTACTGCAACGATTTAAAGTACAGACATGCTTACATACTGAGCATTTCATTGGATCCAGTATTTTAACACTACCATCACAACAATGTCAATGAATTTTGAAACATATCATTTTACAAGAAAAGTGAACGAATCAAACTACAGAAAAAGCCGGGTCCTAATATATTCAGTCACACACACTATAAGCAAATTATCTGATATAATACTATAATAAAATGCGTTTAAACGTAAATTATTTATGTACGATTGTACCACTGGCTCGTTTGTATATACTGTCTTAAATTATCATCGTTTGTGTACCATCATTTCTGATGCAGTCGAAACCGCCACGAATCGATACTGCAATATCGGATCAGTTATCTGCATCGCTTCCAGCTATGGATGCAGCGGAGCGCGGGAGAATGGGGTTTGTGCATAATCTCGTTATTTATTTAAATTATAAGCTGCGTAGTACATACCCTACACTGGATAGATTAATATAGCTTTGTGCCTTTGCCTAGATAATGTAAGCTTGTATACTCTATTTGCCTGCCGGTACTGGTGTAGGTGACGTCCGGATATGTGTTACAGGCAGGGAATTCCCAGATATAACACAGGAGAATAGCTGTAAAAGTATGGCAATGGAATGTAGTAAATACTACGAGAGTTTGGAAAGTGTCTAGTAGTACAAAATATTCAAAACATTGGGCGAAAATTCTAGAGACCTTGTGTGTGGCTTAGGCCCAATGTAAAGATGGTATTAAATGGAGACTTTGAGAAACATAGTGGACGATGATGATTTAATTAATCTAACTCAGAACATGGATGCTGTGATGGACAATCAGAGACCCTGTGATAAAATGTTGTGTTTCATAAAAATAGGAGAATTTCTTGACTACATGACGAATACAGAGTAAAGTTTACATTTATTTTTTTAATAGTGTCTGTTTCTTTATCGTATGAACGTCCAGTAAAATCCATGAGAGTGACGGAAATGTTTCTTATGAACGTTTTGGTAGAAAAGCCTTACTTAGCAAAGAGGCCTGCACATGTTCTAAGACAAAGCTAAAAAGATCAGCAATATCCTGATCTCCATTTGAAGGACGATAAAAAGGACTGAGAAAATGGTAGAGGGTACAGACTCAGAAACAATGGAGTAGAAACTTGCACATCATGTGCCTGTGTACACAACAATAAACGGAATGCGACGCGTTGAAGCGCGTAAAACAGATGCGTGTGGCCTATAGTGAAAACAAGAGCGAAAATCAGTGTACATTCAGTGGGTTTAGACGCAAAGGGTGGAAACGTATACATGAACTGCACACTGACAGAGCAGGCGTCAAAAATATAGTAGCAAACGTTGAAGTGTGTGTGACTGAATACAGGCACAGAAAGGGTATAAAAGCCTACTTCAGGTGCACGCAGGAACAGGCACGGCACGAATGTGTATATTATCTGCCTATAGATACACAAATGGTGGTAACTGCGTATCAGCTGCGTGCAGACACGGCAACTGGGAACGAAAGGTGCAAATCAGCTGCCTATAGAATAGCAGTGATGGAAACGTGTTAATCAGCTGCGTGTAGGCACAGGAGGAAAGAAAAGCGCATCTCAGCTGCGTATAGACACAACAAGAAGGATGAGACACGTGTATCAGCTGTGAATAAACACAGAAAAAGTGGATAAAATGTATGACTCAGCCACGTATGGACAGAACTAGAGGGCGAAAAAAGTGTGTATGAGCTATGTATCCACGCACACAGGATGTATCTGCTTTGTATAGCACAACAAGAGGGATCAAACACGTTTATCAGTTGATTATAGACACACGAGAACAGGATAAAATGTATGAATAGCCGCATACGGTATAGAGAGAAAAATAAGGAAGCAACTTGTGTATCATCTGTGTCTCAGACACGGCAAGATGGATGAGTTATGTATATCAGCTGCCAATAGACAGAGCGAAAGTGGATAAAACGTGTGTATCAGCTTTTTAGATACAACAAGAAAAATGTAGTGTACATCAGCTGCGTATAGACAGAGAAGAAGTCAATAAAACATCTGAATGACCTGCTCATACGCAAAGTGCCAGTGGGGACTTGTATTACAGGCGTATAGACAAACAAAATGCAATGGAACGCGTGAATCTGCTCTGTTCAGGCAAAACAAAAGCGGAAAACTGTAAAGACGCTAGGTGTAGACACAGTATGAAGGGAAGCACTTTTTTCAATCACCTGAGAATAGACGTGATAGGAAATGTTTACTGCATTCTGAAGTAGGAAATAAAGGACATCTGTGAATGATGCTATAACTTTGTACATGTATTGTTTTAAGTTGATGGCAGGTTCCGGACAGTGACTGAAGTTATTTTGCTTATACATTGATACCAAATATGAGGTGCCATCTAACCCAGTGGAGCAGAGACCTATGTATGTATGTATGTATGTATGTATGTATGTATGTATGTATGTATGTATGTATGTATGTATGTATGTATGTATGTATGTACGTATGTATGTATGTATGTATGTATGTATGTATGTATGTAT
>Ga0123357_10011786_pt1 | contig 11237 bp, 5 predicted proteins | sample TergutEmb28metaG_FD_89873 | JGI IMG/M metagenome (GOLD analysis project Ga0123357, IMG submission 89873) | Embiratermes neotenicus P4 segment gut microbial communities from Petit-Saut dam, French Guiana - Emb289 P4 | ecosystem: Host-associated > Arthropoda: Insects > Digestive system > Gut ... | reverse complement strand
CCACCTGTTCCTTGGACTGAAAAAACAATTGAAAGGTCACCATTTTTTGTCCGACGTGGAGGTCATTGCTGCCGCGGAAACCTGGTTGGACGAACAACCTTCTGAATTTTTTTTTTTTTGAGTGGCTTACAAAAGCTACAGCAACGGGCTAAGAAGTGTTACTGAGCTTCGTGGGGAGTATGTTGCATAAATCCAGAGTTTCGTCGCTGTAGCTTGTTTCCTTCCTGGTAAGGTTAAGGTCTCATCAGCACCTCCTCGTATAGGCCAGTGATGGCCAACATGTGGCTCTCAACGTAAGTATCTGCGGCTCTAAGTCACCTGAGCAGTTTTAGTAATGCAATTTAAGAAACATAATATGGCGGGTCAACAGAACACAATGTGACAACACTAATAAATACCAATAAAACAAATTTATGTTTGTAAATAACGGCGTTGTAGTTAATTACCCCCTCGATACATGTATACACAAGTGAGGTCATCGGGCGAGATCTTACGAATTATGTGGCCTTCCAGAGGGTTGAAGTTGACCAGCCCTGATAAACACAATACAAGATTTCACATTATTTTTTTTAACATGGGACAGCAGCCCTAGTGGGCCAAGACCTCCTCTTTCCCTAAGATTCATGATCACACTCAACACACCACACTCGGTAAGACTCCTCTGGACGAGTGGTCAGCCCGACGCAGAGACCTCTACCTGACAACACACAATACTCACAAGAGACCGACATCCATCCCCCAACGGAATTCGAACCCACAATCCCAGCAAGCGAGCGGCCGCAGATCCATGCCTGAGACCGCACGGCCACTGGGATTGGCCACATTTAACATTATTCACAACAACTAAAAGAAGCAACTGGTACATCCTTCTACACTGTCACGCCACGAACGCATATAAGGGGTGTAGACGTAGACCTATATCTCCACTCATTCCCGACCTGGACGTTTCGGAGAAGAGAAAAATATTTTGTCTCTACCGCGATCGTCCCTCCCTTAGCCTAGTCAGTATACTGATTACGCTACCCCCATACCAGACTGATCGCTTGTATTGTGATATGAAATTAACCGGCTTCGATAAGGCAATAGCAGGTGTGTTTTCTGTGCACAGACGCGCCAACAGTGAGGGGGAAGGGGTACACTCGCACAACCACGCAGATAAACAAACCAACATAACACACAAATAAACAAACGCATTTCGAAATGCCCGTAGTCGTGCATTGCTTGTCACCATTGAATCATTCTAAAATAAGACCAGAGTTATACTTACTCGCCTGCGAATTCTACTCCTGTAAATACGAGCAAGCTTTCCACACTTCATGAACAGTATATTAGCAATTGATAACCTCCGACGCTCAATTACTCGAATTTCTCTAAGCCTGCAACTTGTGACAGTCCCCGGATGTATCGAAGTCAATGCCGGTAACAAGACACCACGAACCAGGCAACTATCACGGTATTAGATTCCAGCAGTTCCCGGAACCAATGTACTCATATTCCAAGATTCTCTCAACATGCTATAGCACACAGATTGCTGTATGCGTCACAGGATCTGCATAGCGACGCTTTCATGACTTTCTCATGACGCTGCACACACTCGCTGGACCACTCTTGTACATATGAGACAACCTAATTGTTCTGCACCCTCTGTAAACTGTCTGTCGTGACCGGCAACATTCCGACATTATGTTTATTATCATGCAAACAAAAGATACTCATTATCTCTGAACTTACCTCTTACTCCATTTCAAGTTAGTGCTGTGCAGTGCGCACTTGCTGAACGAAGGACCTCGGCAGTGGCATTGTATTTCCACGGTTATTACAAGGAATAGTCACCACTGTCACAACCACTTTGATATTGAACGATATCACGTCTGTTCCAGAATCATACAGTACGACACATGACTAAAGTTATGCAAAATATCCATCCACCTATTTTATCTGCAGCATGACTACGCCTATAACGTTACAAGAGCACTATTTTAACCATTAACATAAATGTAATAAATCTTCCACCAAAATAATGTATAATCTAGTATCTGAAGTCATGTCAAGATAATCCCCATTCTCATAACACTTTGTATTTGTAGAAATTAACGTTAATGAGGCTTTAAGAGTTCGCATCACGAATCGCTGAATACATTGAGTCAAAAGAGTGTCTACTCTTTTGGTAGGCCCAATCAGATGGCGAGTTTAAGTGCCGTGAATCCCCTGCATTCCAAAATACATACAGGATTGCGCCATGTTACAGATTTTCTGCATGTCAAGTGCAACACAAATCAGCCTGCTTATTGCTGTTACGTGTGACTTCAAACAGCAGAAATAACACTCCTGCAACTTATACTTAACAATGCAGGTTCCGCAATTAATTTAGGTATTCAAGTATTTTTCTCAACAAAAGTACATATTTTATATATATTGACGAAATGTTCGCGCATTTGCATTCGTTCCGTAAATGAACACGCTTCGCACCCAGGATTCTAACCCTACTTCAGTCAGCTTAGGTAAAAACGCAGTTGCGCTGTTCAGTCCAAAATAATTTTCCATTGCACACGCCTACACGTAACATAATGTTACCTTCTGACAAAGACCTAACATTATGCACTTACTAGACTGAAAAATATGTTCCTACACACTTCACTCACCACCAGTACCGCACTTCTCCGACATTTGTCAAGGTCGCATCGAGACATCGACAGAGAAGATAGCTTAATATAGTGCATCTGTTCTATTCGATACTGATTAGAGTGGCCATATTGTAGACAAAACAAACCGCAATCAAATAGTACAGAAGGAGGACAGCAAAAATAATAACTAATGAAATCTTTTTGCGCAATCATTCGCTTCAGTTTGGAGCAGAAGCCTAGCGTATCTGGAAACATGATTGTGTACACAATCACGCAAGCTAAACGTCCGTTTTTAAGGAGCGTCTAACTCCCCTTCGCGAATGTGCAGAGGGTGAAACGGCGGGGGAGAAGGGGGGGGGGCAAATGTCGCTGTATTAGGTAACGATCGGTTTCATCGTGGCGACTTTATCATTTTCTAGTCGTTGCGAAATTTTAATTACTAAAAACATACAGATACAAAAGTATGCATCTACTTATGCAACTGCGCTTATTTAACTAACATAAGTTACATTTGATTGTTTAGACACACCTAGCTTAAAGAGAACAATGAACTCCAATTGTATGAAATTACATCAAGATGAACAGCGATAGTTATTACCCAGTGTGTACAGTGATAGTTTTTGTGTATGTCCCTCTCCTCATTTTATCATCAATGCAAACACCAGATACTGGTGAATGTTTATAATATGTGAGAAACAAAACAATCCTGAATAAATATCAGTAGTGAATCCTGACCTACGGATAGGGATTCACCACTGGTAAAAATGTATGATATAATGCTGTGAATTCCATCAAGTGTTTTTGAAAAATTTTAGTTTTATGCATTTAAATATTATTAAATAAACAATGTTGTTCACCTCTAGTAATTCACCTTTGATCTACAGTCAATCACTTGATGAGCTGTACTGGCTTGTGGTCTGGCCCTGGTCTACTATCAAGCCAAGATTATGACATGATGCTGTCCCACTTGCCCTTGTAGTATGACATAATCTTGACTGGGTGGTATCTTTGAAGAACTGGCTGTATTTCAATCATCATACTGATAAAAAATTGTTGAGGGCAGATAAATAAGAAAAATTAACAGAAAGTGAACATATTAACATAATGAAAACCAAATTGTGAAATTTGTACACTAAATGCAGTTAATCAAATATCTGTTTTAAAGCACCTTCTTTCTTTATAAAGGAATGATTTAATTTCAGCAATACAATATTATACCAGAAAAGCACTGAAAAGAAAAAGAATTTTTATTCAAGGTTTTGCATGAAATGAAAATACAAGAAATCTTGTTATGCCATATCAGCTATTAAATGCAGAGAGTAACTCTAATTACTCTCTGAGCAAGGCAGCTGTCACAGGAACTTTATAACACAGAAGTCTGCATCTGTCAGGTTCCTCTGCAGATCAACATAGCTTATTTCATAGGAAAACCTCGAAGTGCTGACCTCCAGCTTCTAAGCAGATCATGCACCATCTGAAAATACTTAATACACAACAGAGCCCGTATTGAAATATTAGCAATTTCTCTTTGAACACTGCCTTTCCAGTCTTGCAATGACAATGGATTACTCACATAAACTTTTTCAGTGCCTTTCATAAGTAATAACCCTGATTCAAATCTGGATATCTAGGAGGACCCAGTCAGTGAGTTATTTACTGTTTCAAAAACATGAATCCTACAATTTTATGCACATTCACCGCACAATGCACTCTGAGTTTTCATGCAAAGAAATTTTATGATCTGCATAGGGAGTTTCGAACACTGTTGTGTTATTTGGGCTGTTCACATTCCAATTTAATGCAAACGATATTTCATATGAGGGAAAGACAAATTCCAGAACAAATATCCATTAGACTGAAACTGTAGAATCAGTTTCTTGCTTTCCAGTCTAAGAGAAAGAGTTGTTGCACTCCTCTAATTTTATATTGGTATAGTTTAAAACGTTGTTTGCTCTGAGTTAAGAATTTTGTCATTCCATTTTGAACAGTAAATTTGCACAATGAATTCTTGAGGCTTATTCCCATTTGACTGCCAGTATTGTACACATTTTCCTCAGGTAAAAGAGAACATGTTTGTGTTTTCTTTTTGTCCAGCACTGAACTTTTCATTTAAAATTTTTCCATTATTCTGTAGACTGTTCTTTTACATGACACTGTTGATGTAGGATACTATTTATAAAACTTTCTGCGACATTATTTCCATGACTTGTACATTTTAAAAGTATGACAAATTAACACCCATTTTCAACATAATATATTTCTAGCATGCACTGTCCACCTGCTGTCTATGAACACATGACTGAGTGCTCATCTCATGTTCTAGTGCTGAAAAGAGGAAAACTGCACGGGTTGGCTCTCTTAGGCAAAGTAATACTGGTATTTTGCTACACTCAGGGACAAGGATAGAGGTACTGTCAGTAGTTTTCAACATTTCAAAGGATTGTACTGCATTTCTCTTTGGGGTGAAGCTGTCCATAAAAAAAGAGACCTTGATCCTGAAGATAAAGGCAATACAGTCTTTTAAAACACCAGCAACTCTTAACAGTACATATGACATAACATCCCAGAAGATATGAATTTTCAACTCGAAGCTTATTTAATCGTTAACTTCTTTATTTTGGGAGGAAATGTCATCCCGTTTGTATGTGCACTTCAATAGCATCTACGAGTGTGCAGGTGTCTTTAAGTAACAATGAGAACTTCAATCACAATTCATGCCAGTTTCTTGGAACGTGAAATTGTGTGCTAGACCACACAAGCACTTTTGTTTTTGGGACTATACCCCTGAAAAGTATAATCATAAACTTGATTGCAATCAAAAAACAAACCAATCAACTATGTATTTACAGTTATGAATAAGACATACAACACAGCCTTTTTTGTTACATAACACTTATATAACTCACAATATGTGTTAAAACAACAACATTCCATTTCAGATCTTTTTCAATTACATGGTTATTGTTCCACTGACATAAATCAGTCAAATCACTATAACCAAAATAAATAAAATAATATGCAAACATCACAGTAAATTAAGACTCATTTCTTCATAAGTCAGATAGCTTTTCTGAACTTTTTTTCAGCTTCCAGAGTTGAGGTTTACGTCGTACCTGCAAAAAGAACACAAGGTGATTAACATTTACATAAAGAACGGCATATCATGGGTCTCTATTTTCACTTAAAAGGAATTCATATAGTCAGCTGCGAATCTGTTCACCTCTATGTGGCAAAATGCAAATAAAATATGATATTAATAGCAAATTCAATTATAAACCAGACTCAACCAACAAGATGACAGTAGCATGATCCATCCAATCATCAGTACCTACCGTGTTGTCACATCTCAAAACACCACAATCTGAACACTTACTCCCATAAAAACATTTCTGCTTCCTGCTCAGCTTCCTATCTGATGTACAGTGACATGATTTTATCTGATGACCTGCATCACTGCTTCATGCAGACTGTTTTGCAAGGTGATAGGCAGTGCAATGCTAGCCACTTTTCCAAATTTTCATGAGTTGGGGTCCACATATTTCAGTTCGGTGTACTGCTTTCAATACAGGCAGTTTCCGAGTTATGTGAGGGTTCCCTTCCTAAAACTTTTATGTACGTGAAATTTACATAAGCCAGAACTGACCCCACCCCCACTTATCTATCCCACCTCATTGGTTATGTACACATTTTTACAATGTCAGCGTACACGTTTAAAATGTTATTTCTTTCAGTTTTTCTTATGAAATACACAAAGCAATACATACTTAATAATTACAGTATTAATAATACAGTACTACATATAAATATTATAAATACAGTACTAAATCAATTTTCCATAGCTCAAAATTATTTTACATACATCTGAGTTTATGTAAGTCACATATTACTTAACCACAAAACTGCATGTATTAGGTTTTTAGTAACATATTTAAAGTGGGTGCTGCAAAAGTTTTCCTTTAGCTCACAGATATGCACCACATTAAACATACATTGTTCATTGTTTGTCAGTTTTATAAGTTAAGCAAGCTCATCAGAAGTGATTCACAACAGGTTTCGGATAACATATGTCCCTATATAATATGACTGGAAAGACTCTCCTCCATAAAATAAAGCAAAACTATTAATGGTATTCCTTAGAGTACTTGATGCTTCCTTCTTTGCAATAATACAATGCAAATTAATGAGTCTCCCATATCAAACTTCAACAAAATCTGTGGAAGGTGTTCAGACTGCATGGAAAAAGTCCATTTACAGATTTGCCAAAACCAGCCTCAGATAATTAAAAACTGGAATACACAATAAATTGTAGTTAATTCTGCTATAACAAATTTAAACAAAATCTGTGAAACAGATATGGAACACATTAAAATGCCCATTTCTTATGGATCAATATGTCTGAAAATTTTATCAGAATCAGTGAGCTTACTTTTGCTTGTATATGAAGATGTTGCAAATCCATAATTGGAACTAGAGATGGTCGCCCATGAGCACACTGAAAAGGTACCTGACATCTTGACAAGTTCTTCAGGAGGACTGCACATTCCTCAGGATACAAGGGGTCACCAAACTTCACAGCTCCTGGAACACATATTCCATAATTTTTTATCTACTGTAAAATATTCCAAACTGTCATACTGAAGTAACAGTTGACTTATTAACTTGCTAGTTACATACACACAGATCTCATTACATCTCTTCAAGGGTTGACTCAAGGCTGACCAGATTCCTGAATAAATCTTAATAATGGGTCAGTTCAATTCAAGGTATTTCAAATACAAAATCTTTATCACAGAATTCTTAGTGTTTTCAACATTCTATATAATATGCTATGGACTTGCATTCCATGCATATTATATAACACCTGCCACAGACTTGTCCACATTGCAATGGGCTAAAATAAGAGATTGTTTTCATCCCCACTATACCATGTTAATAATGGAGAGGTATATACCTATCAATGCTGATGTGCCTTTAACTCCACACCTTCCATTAAGAACGACTAAAATAAGCACAAAGGTTTGGAAATGAACAAAATAATCAAGTAATTGATTGATTTTAATTTTTTTGGTACAAAAAAGAAATCTGATATAAATGTACCAAGACTGACTATGAAAACAAAGACACTTCAGTCAGAGAGGTGGGCAGTTATTCTCCTGCACCCTATGCGCCATCTGCACATATACACCTGTCCCCCCATTATTGCCAGTGCTAACGCCATGTCCTAGATTTTACTTTTGGAACCACCAATAGGTGTTCAGTGACTTCTGTTCACTTGATCTATCATCATAACTTCTGTCTTATACAGTATCTCACATTTCAAGAAACGGAAAAAGTCACAGGATATCTGGTAAATACAGAAGCTGTTCCACTTCCAAAATTCTGTGTTTAAATAACAACTACCACCCAGACTGGGCTGAGAGAAAAGGTGCACCCTCACAGTGAGTACGCCACTTGCCAAAATCTCAATTTTGTGGCAGTTTATGATACAATGCATCATGAAGATGTCCAGCAATTCTTAATGAAAAAGTCAGTTAACAGTCAGAGCTTGTAGAGTAGACCCACTATACCCACAGCTCGCAGGCAACATGTTTGCGACACAGTGTCATGTTGCTCACAGACACATATGAAATAAGGACATGTCATTTAACCTTTACCCTTGAAAATCCAAGACAGAAGGTTGAAGCAATTTTGAGAACTCATGAGTGGTTTATTTATGGAAACAGACATTACATGAATAACTAATTTTGTAAAAACTCACCAAAAAGAGTGATAACGTAGCATAGGTTGTGAATTATATATTTTAATAATTTTTTCCTATTTTTATCAGTGTATTTTTATTTCACATGATGTATAGACAAACACAGGTAAAATTATGCGTATAAATGTATGTATACTTATTCATTCCATGTACTCAATTTCATATCGCCCAGATGCAGCCCAAATCCTGCCAAAATTACCCACACTACATAAAAGGTTCAGCAAGTCTGTTGTAGGGTGTACTCATGTTATATAGCACCCTTATAATCAATGATGAAAATTAGAAAAATTTCGGTTATGATACACATTTGGCATGTGGCAAGGAAGGAATTTCCATTGTGATGACTGCCATTCAATTTTGGGGTCATAACTGCAGATGGATGTTTCATCATGCTTTATTTCCTGCAACATTTCACTCATTATCTCTACATTCCAGCAAGTCAGAAGCAAGAGACAAATGATTTTATTTAGTTCTTTTTCAGCTGTCATAGGACAAACACTTATTGAAATTCATGAACAAGCAGTGACAGTTTATGGCCTACAGCAGTGGTATTCAAGCTCTACGGAACCCTGGGGTCCTGCAAGCACATTTCCTTTATACTGAAAATGATAAACATAATTCTGATAACTTTCAAATGCAGTTTTCATTTTCCTCCCCACTTGTGTGCATAATCAGCACAGGTCTAGTTTCACTGTAAATCGTACACAATAAAATTTCCGTTTTATAGACGTGTGTAAATATTTTATTTTTAAAATAAAATGTTGCCTAAAAAGTTCAATTTCATTTTTGCACCTAAAATATATACTTTTCTTCAAGGGGTTTTTTTGTGAAAATTCAGATGCACTCATGAAGGTTTTGCAGATATTAAAAGATACTAAAAGAAATATCATCTACAGGCACACATAAATTATGCTAATTTCCAACTATCCCTCATGCATTCTACATATTCTGCAAAACTTCTCAGGCTGGGTCACTGACAAAAAAATATGTGCCACTTTCATACGCCCAATTATTTAGTCCCATCATCTCAACTGGGACTACTTACAAATTGCACGTCCAGTTCTTTGCGTAACATAAACATAAATCACCTACCTCTGCAAGCCTCGGAGCTGATGACTGATTGGAGAATAGCTGGCACTCGAATTCCAACACCTCTCGTAGTGAGAATGGAATCAACTTGTTCTCTAATCATACTCTCAAGAAAACCGTTAAGCACCGACACTCCGCGACCATGCATCTACAACATAAGTATCATTTAAAGCCTGTCAAAACAGTTTACAGATTTCTTAAAGTGCTTGAAGAAAGACACATAGTACACAAATTTGTTTCAATAGCAGCCATGGTTAAGTCCTAAACTGTTGAGAGTAATACACATGTAAAATCAATTATTAAAGCTTGTACAACCATCAAAACATGCTACTCTAAGATTGACTTTATATTTATTATAACAAGAAATGCATACAACATTTTTGTTGGAAAAATTTGAAGGGAGGTATTACTTGGAAGAAAAATACTCAAATGAATCTGAAAGATTTAAAATGCAGTGTTGTCACTCAGGACTGGATCCACTGAGAAGATCTTCTAAATGTCATAATTAACCTGTCAGGTCCACAAATAGGAAATTTCTTAACCACTTGATCAACTTTTAATTTCACAAGAAGAACACCATATCACAGAGTTAGTAAACTTGTTCACTAGGAATTTAACAGGAAACGTATATACAAAGCAAACAGATAAATAACATACATTAAGTTTGGAAAGGAACAAACATTACGCATTTGAAAACAGCCGTCCGCTGACATAATTATACGTTAAAATGTTAGGTACTTTGTATATGTGTGCCTGTATTACATATTAATTTATTTTGGTGTAACATCTTTATAAAGTGATAGACAAGTATATGGAAACACACACCAATTCTTATTTGCTACACTACAGCTAAAAATGATTAGAACCAACCTCCCTTTGTTCTCGTGCCAGCAGACAAGTTGGAACATTTGTAATTTGTATATTAGTGTCATCCATTACTTCAAATTTAAGACCAAGTTTTTCAAAATCCTGCTCGAAAGATGAGAGAATTCTAACTTCTTTGGTGCTCAGTGTTAAGTTAATACAAGGAGTCACTTCTGCCATCCTGAATTCTGAATTGCTGCCTTCAACAAGATAATCTGCAAGACAGGGTACTATATTAGAACTTAAATAATAAGGGAAAGAATGTAATAGGATCATCTACTGTCTATACAAACACTTGAAGAGATATATAAAAATGACAATACTACAATAAAAGAAGATGGTAAATACAAAAGATATAATTCAGCGAAGAATGTAATCTGCTTACATAGACATAACCTCTTTATTTTGTATTATTAAAACACCATGCAATCACAACTTACCTCCTGCCAGACAATAAAATTACATCACAGAATACAGAACATTGGTAAGGATATAAAAAATGTTATACATAAAATTTGTAATGGAGCTCTTTGTGGTTTAGCATACTTTCTTCTGGCCCTTTTATAGAATAAAATTAATGATTTATTATAAACATAAAAGCTCCATGTAAGGCCTCAGGTATATACTACTATGGGTCAACAGAGCAAAACTGGAATCACCTGGTAAATTCTAATGTAAGCCTCTGATATAAAATTTTAAATAATATATGCTGATGCTAGGTAGAAAGACTATAGACTTGAAAACTTTGTGCAAAGATCTGCAATACAAAATTTTATCAAAATCAGTCCAGTAGTTCTCAAGTTATGAGATGATGCAGCAAGAAAATCAACACAACACTCCCCCCACCCACCCACAACCCACCCTCTTTACCTTTCTTCTTCACTATTTTACTATCTACTAAT
>Ga0123357_10011785_pt1 | contig 11237 bp, 9 predicted proteins | sample TergutEmb28metaG_FD_89873 | JGI IMG/M metagenome (GOLD analysis project Ga0123357, IMG submission 89873) | Embiratermes neotenicus P4 segment gut microbial communities from Petit-Saut dam, French Guiana - Emb289 P4 | ecosystem: Host-associated > Arthropoda: Insects > Digestive system > Gut ... | reverse complement strand
GTCATTACTTCGCTGAGTACTGTCGCCGTGGCGACGGTTTTTGCCGTTCTTGCCAGTTTTGCCCTTTCGCGGCTGCGCTTTAAGCTCCGCAAGCCGATTATGCTGGGCGTATTGGTAACGCAGATGTTTCCGCTGGTGGTGCTTCTGAGTCCCCTTTACATCCTCTACATGAAGCTCAGAATTCTCAATACGTACCTGGGCCTCGTTATAGCTTTCACTTCTTTCACCCTTCCCTTCAGTATTTGGATGCTCAAGGGATTTGTGGATACCATTCCGTCAGAGCTTGATGAAGCGGCGATTATAGACGGCTGCGGGCCGTTCGGAGTCCTTGTGCGGATCATCGTGCCCGTGATAACGCCCGGCATAATGGCAACCGGTGTATTCGCCTTTCTTGACGCGTGGAACAACCTGCTTTTCCCGCTTACCCTGGTAACGGATGTTTCCATGAAAACGCTGCCGCCGGGAATGGTTCTGGCCTTTGGCGGAGAGTTCAAGCACGACTGGAGCGGTATGATGGCTACGTCTGTACTTGTGGCGCTTCCTGTTGTTTTGGTTTTTGTACTGTTGCAGCGTTATCTGGTCGAAGGTCTGACGGCGGGATCGGTAAAAGGGTAACCTGCATATTTTTACCCCTTATAACAAACAGCGTAAGGGAGGAAAGAGCATGACTTCCAGAGAACGTGTACGGCGCGTGGTAAACCGGCAGACTGCGGACAGACTGCCTCTTGATCTGGGCGCCACGCCGGTTACCGGTATTTCGGCGTCTGTTCTGTACGGACTTCGCCGGGCCCTTGGTTTGAAAGAAAAGCCGGTCCGGGTTATTGAACCGGGACAAATGCTTGGTTTTGTTGATGAGGATGTCCGTACCGCGCTTGGAGTTGATACCATCGGGCTCTGGCGTAAAAAAAACAACATGGGCCTGCCGAATGCGGACTGGAAGCCCTGGACCATGATGGACGGCACCCCAGTTGAAATGTGCGGCGGTTTTGCCTTCGACTACCTGGGCGACGGCAAACTCGTAGCCTATCCCCAGGGAGACAAAAGCGTTCCCCCCAGTTTGATGATGCCCAAAGGCGGATACTTTTTTGACGGAATCCAGCGGGCCGCTCCTTTTGATGAGGACGACCTTGACGCGGTGCGGGACTATAAAGAACAGTTTTCCGTTTTTAGCGATGAAGATGCCCGTTGGATAGAAAACGAAGCCCGGCGTTTGTACGAAGAGACCGATTGCGCCATTGTGGGGCTCATAGCCAACGGAAGTTTCGGAGACGCCGGGGCGCTTCCCGGCGCCTTCCTGAAAAAAGTACAGGGGATAAGGGCGCTGGACGATTGGCTTGCGGCCCATATCCTTTTCCCCGATTATGTCCGCGAACTTTTTGAATATCAGACGGAGGTTTTTATCAAGAACCTCGAGATCTACCGGCAGGCTGTGGGGGAGCGCATAGATGTGATCTATACACAGGGAACCGATTTCGGTATGCAGACCGGCGAATTGATCTCCCCCGAGCATTACCGCGTCTTTTACAAGGGGCCGATAAAAGCATACACCGGCTGGATCCACAAAAATACAAAATGGAAAGTTATGCTTCATTCCTGCGGTTCTGTTGTCAATCTGCTTGACGAATTCAGCGAGAGCGGCATTGATATACTGAACCCGGTTCAGTGTTCAGCCAGAGGCATGGATCCGCACATGCTCAAGGAAAAATACGGCGACAAATTCATTTTCTGGGGCGGCGGTGTTGATACCCAGAAGACCCTTCCCTTCGGTACAGAGGAACAGGTAAGGCAGGAAGTAACCGAACGCATTAATACCCTGGGGAAGAACGGAGGCTTTGTTTTTAACACCACCCACAACATTGTAGGCGGAACCCCCATTGCCAACCTGGTCGCAATGTACGATACGGTCGCTAAATCCTGATTTGCCGCACTGCTTAAGTAAAGGGCATGGTGAATAACCAGGTGCGTGGATGGGAAGCCATTCGCGCCTAACGGTCGTGGCATTTATTTACGCAGGCCCCGGCCTGGCATTCTTTCTTGCACGCCCGAAGACGGCGCGAACAGCTTCCCGTCCACACACCTATAATTATTCGGCGGCAGCCCTTTACTTAAGCAGTTCGACATTCAGGGTTTGCTCAGCGAGGGGGGGCATTGTGAGAGGAAGAGGCGTGAGCGTTGGCTTTTCATTGCAGTTTGTTTCGTGAAAGAGAGTCCTTCCGCTCACCTGTATTCTTCTCACCAATGCCCTCCTGAAAAACACTGATTTATCGCGATTTTGCCGCACAACAAACCGGAATAATGCCGGGGGAGGGCGGGTGAGCACTGTGGCGAAAACAATCTCTTGAGTTCACCGCCGGAGAGACCACAGGGCTCGTAGGCGGGTTCCCTCAAGTGTTTGAGCCATGGCGCTCGCCCGCCCTCCCCCGAGCTATATTCAGGTAATTTGTGCGGTAACAGTGCGGTAAATCAGGGTTTAAATTATCGCGTCTACAAAGTCCAGTTCCCTTTCCATGACTATGGCGGCCGCACCTATGGCGGCGCTTCGGTCGCCAAAAGCTACCGGTTCAATACTGAGTCCGTCCAGGGCCACGAAGATTCCCTGTTCCCAGACTATACGTTTTAACCGGTCGAAGAAAAGATCTCCCAGATCGCAGAGGCTGGTATTTAAAATAACACGGGAAGGGTTCAGAATATTCACAATCTGGGTAATACTGTCCCCCAGATAATTGCAGATCTCGTCCAGCAGACCCAGCGCGTCGGGATCTCCTTCCCGTACCGATTGAATAAACAGATCGATATCGATTCTTTTCTCGGTATGCCCGGCCCGCTTCCACAGATCCGCGAAACGGTTTGCCTGTATACCTTCCAGGATTTTTGTTCGAATGGCTTTTTCGGAAATCTCGGTTTCAAGGCAGCCTGTCTTTCCGCAGGGACAGTGGCGGCTCCCTCCGGGAACTTTGGTATGACCGATTTCGCCGACGCTGAAATTCTTTCCCTTGTACAGTACCGAATTAATCATGTAGCTCATCCGCACACCCGAGCGTATCGAAATCAGAGTCAGCATGCCTTTGGTACTTTCGGGACGCAGCCAGGAGTAACTCAGGAGCATGGCATTGGTATTATGATCAATATAGAAAGGTATATCGGGAATACGCTCAGTTAAAAGTTCAACCAGCGGAACAGACTGCCAGTTTTTGATGTGGGGATAAAAAATACAAAGCCCCTGCTTTTCGTCAATGTACCCCGGCGCTCCGATACCAATACCGATTATTTTCGATCGGATTTCCGTATGTACCTTCAAAAAACTGTCCAGAGCCGAGTAAATGCGTTTCAATACGTAGTTGACCGATGCTTTTTCCTCATCAAGAGGATAGCGCTTAAAATCCAGTACCTCGCCGCGATAATCCAGCAGGGCAAGGGAAATTTCACCCGCGTTAAAACTAAGGCCCATAAAATATCCCCCATCCGGATTGATGATAATATGGGTCGGTCTTCTGCCGCTCTTTTTTGAATTCACTTTTTCCGAATATTGAATGAGCCCTTCCCTGAGAAGGGAGTCGATGGCATCCAGCACGGTTACCATGCTGTATTTGCTGATCTTTTTGATATCTATTTTCGAAACTTTTTTTCTGCTCCGTATAATATACAGGATACGGTTGCGGGTATTGTTTTTTCTGATAAGTCCCATTCCGATGTTATTCATAGACGCTCCGTATTCGCTCCGTATTATAGGACAATTATTTTCTAAAAGTCCTTGACAACTGCTCCAAACAGATATATATTAAATCGAAATAGATTAAATTGAAAGGGGTAATTTCAAAAAAACGGAGGAATAGATCAACTATGAATAAGCTTAAAATCGGAATAGCAAGTTGTGTTCAGCCGAGTTTCTGGGGTTCCTCAAAAAACCTGTACCGTACAAAATACCTTCCCGAAATCGAAAGTCTGGCAAAGAAGCTGGACTTTGAGCCGCTCATCTGGCGTGACGATATCGTTACTGAAAATGACGGGGCCGCCGCCTGTGCTTTTTTCAACCGGGAAGAAGCTGATTTTCCCCTCTTGCAGAGTACCACCTTTCCCGGCGGCGCCGTTATTTTGCCCTTTGCCGGCCTGCGTTCCCGGCTGGGACTCTGGGCCATACCGGAATGTACGGAACAGGGGGCAATCCCGCTGAACAGTTTCTGCGGCGTCAACATGCTGATGAGTATTCTGGGCCAGTACATGGATGCGGGGCGCCGGGTAAAATGGTTCTACGGTGAAACCGAAAACCCGTTGTTCCTTGACCGTTTCAAGGTTACCCTTGGCGCGCTCAGGGGCATAAAAAAACTCCGGGGCTCAAGGGTTGCCCTGATCGGAGGCATAGCTCCGGGTTTCACCGATATGACTTTTGACGAACGGAAGAGCCTGGCCAGGTTAGGTGCAAATGTCGACCGGCTGCCCGAATACGGCGATATTAAGGAGCGGGCCCTGTCCTACAAACAGGAAGAAATAATGCCGGTGATTGACGAATTTGTCAAAGACGCAAGCTGTGTAAATTGTAAGAACGACATGGAAGCCACCGCACGGCTCTACAAGGCCTTTGAGGATCTCATTATCCAAAACGGTTATGACGCCATTGCCATAGGCTGCTGGCCCAAATACCGGCGGGATTTCGGCGTGGTGGTCTGCGGAATCATCGGACGGCTTTTGGAAAAAGGCTACATAGCCGCCTGTGAAGGGGACGTGGACAGTATGCTTTCCATGATGATGCTGTTGGGTATTGCCGGAAAACAAAGCGGCCCAATGCCGATGTTAATGGATCTGTCGGATCTGGATTTCAGCGACAATTCGGCGATGCTCTGGCACTGCGGTTCCGCGCCCCGGAGTTTTGCCGATTCAGCGGGTATGTCTTTGAACTGCCACTATAAACCGGGCCGCCATGTTCCGGCAGCGGATTCGACGCCGGTGGGAACCGTGAACGATATGTACTTTCAGTCCACGCCTGTTACCATAGCGCGCTTTACCTGGGAATACGAAAAGATGCTGCTCTTAACCGGGGAATTTTTCAATAAAAAGCAGGATCGCGGATTTGACGGCAGCCGGGGCTGGATGAATAAACTTTGCCTCGCCGGAAAGCCCGTGGATGCACGGGATCTGATGAATACGATTTTGACAAACCGCTTACAGCACCATTACCCGGTCATTGCCGGCAATTATCTGAATGAAGTATTGGAACTCATGTCATGGTTGGGTATTGCGCCGGTAGAACCGGTCAAGTATGAAACATATTTACAGAATTTTTAAAGGGGTACTATATGAAAATTTACAATGCCAAAGAAATGATGGAAACCGCGATGAAGAAGGGGTACGCTCTTCCGGCGATCAACGCCAACGGCGGTACCTACGATCTGGCCCGCGCAATCCTGGAAGCCGCCGATGAGCTGCGCTCCCCGATTATCATACAGGCCTATGAACCAAACCTTGAATACCGGGGCTACGATTATTTTACCCTTCTGGTTAAGCACCTTGCCGCTGACCTCGACATTCCGATCTGCCTTTCCCTTGATCACGGAAAGAGTCTTGAATCGGTGATGCACGCGGTAAAGGCCGGCTTTACCCATGTCATGTACGATTACGCCAGCCACCCGATCGAGGAAAATATAAAGAACACCAATCTGGTAACACAGATAGTCCGGCCTTTGGGCATAAGCGTTGAAGCGGAAATCGGCAATATTTTTATCAGCAAGGATGAGAAGAGCCACGCGCCTGTTACCTCACTTGAGGACATCAAAACCTTTATGAAAGGCGCAGACGTGGACTTTCTGGCTGTAGGTGTAGGCACCACCCATGGTATTTTCAAAGTACAGGACACCATCAATTTTGAACATATAAAAGCGGTTAAGAAAGTAACCGGTGATCTTCCGATAGTACTGCACGGCACGAGCGGCGTTTCCATGGAAGATATATCGCACTGTGTTAAAGCGGGAATGAACAAGATCAACTTCGGCGAAGGCATACGGATGAATTACATCCAGTACTTTAACGAGCTGAGTACCACCCTTGACCACGAATACCATGTATGGCGCATAATGCAGGCCGTGAAAGACAAGATCAAGGAAGATGTGAAGGAGATAATCCGCGCGGTAGGGTCGGACGGCAAACTCTGATTTATCGGTCTGTATCCAAAATGAGAACTACAATAAAAAACGGCTGCTTGTTTTTTGAATCCGATAGTTACAATGCGGAACCCTGGATGCTGAGATTTGTTGATGAGCATATCAATTATTTCTGGCGTCCGGTTGATCTTGCCAAATTGGGGACAGTGGTTTGTTTCCCCCTGCTTGGATTCCTCCCGGGTGATACGTATCGCTATAACGGTAAAGAATACACCATGACCATTCATGGTTTTGCCCAGGATCGGGAATTTGCCGTTTCGGAGAAGGGCGATACCTTTATCACGTATACGCTTGTTGACGATGATTTTACGTACCGTCAATTTCCATGGCATTTTTGTTTTTCTTTAACCTATGCGCTTGAAAACGATTCCTTAAAAACCGTATACAAAGTCGAAAACCGGGATACTATAACTCTCTTTTTCTCTGCCGGCGGACATCCCCGTTATGCTTGCCCCATATCAGAAGGGAGCAAATTTGAAGATTATTACATCGGATTTGAAAAACCGGAAAGTACCGGTACCATTGTAAAAAGCTATGTGCCTATAAGCGTGATTGAGAAATACTTTGGCGATGATGGCAAAAGCATCAACCTGGATTATAGTATGTTTACCGGGGGCTGTTTTTGTTTTCATCACTATAATTCCCGAATCATTTATTTGCGGAACAATAAAAACAGCCGGGGACTTTGTATTGATCCGGGAGGGGCAAGTCATCTTCAATTCTGGACCCGGCCCAATGATCCTTTTCTCGCGATAGAACCATTTTTCGGCGCCATCAGCTCCCTGCCTGCGAAAGAGATAGATTCTGACTGGATACATAAGCCCGGTATTCTGCATATAGAACCCGGTGAAAAATATACTTGCGCCTTTTCCGTTCGGCCGTTAAGGTAAATACATCACTTGGAGGGAAAATATGAAATATACCAGATTGGGCCGAAGCGGCCTTTTTGTAAGTAAGCTCTGCCTGGGCTGCGCAAATTTCGGAACGGGCACATCCAGCGGCTATCATGATTGGGGTGTGGTTACCGAAAAAGAAGCTTTCAGCATTATGGATTGCGCTCTGGATCTGGGTATCAATTTTTTTGATACAGCCAATGTATACGGACCATTGGCCCAGCGGGGAATGTCCGAAGAGATTATCGGGCGCTGGTTTAAGCTCGGAGGAAAGCGGCGGGAACGGACGGTGCTGGGAACCAAGGTTGGGCGGCTCTATGAAAAAGATCTTGTTGATGGGCCCAATAATCGCATCGGTTATTCTATCTATAAGATACGCCGCCACCTGGAAGCTTCCCTCCGCCGGCTGCAAACGGAAAAAATAGAATTATATCAAATGCATCAACGGGATCCCGTAACAGGCTGGGATGAAATATGGGAGGCTTTTGAGGGGACAGTCCGGGAAGGCAAGGTTGATTATATAGGATCAAGCCAGCATCATGCGTGGGAAATAGTCAAGGCTCAGGCTGTTGCCAAAGAGCGCAAGTTCATGGGCCTGGTAAATGAGCAGCATCTTTATACACCGTTTAACCGGCTTGCGGAACACGAGCTTTTCCCCATGGCTTTGGATCAGGGAATAGGAATAACCCTTTACAGCCCCCTTTTCCGGGGCGCATTGGGAATTGATATGCTGAATCCCGGTAAAAGGCCCATGAGCGCCGAGTCCAGGCATAGTTATGAGCAACTTCGGGAACCGCTTACGTTGTTCAGCAAATTCTGTCATGAGCTTGGGGAAAGTCCGGCAAATGTTACCCTGGCATGGGAACTCAGACAGCCGGCGGTTACCGCGGTGATCATTGCGCCTAATTCAACTGAGGATCTTAAGGAACTTCTGCGCTGTCTGGAAATTAACCTGGACGAAGCGGCGTTGAAGAGAATGGACGAAATCTTCCCGCCCCTGCTGGAAGAAAATCCCTATCCCGAACCGATCAAGCATCCTTCGATAAGCGGTGAAAAATAGGGAGCATTAAGCATGGAAATCAGGATTGAGAAATTTTCTCCCAGGTCAGATGAAATCTTCCCGGTAAATAACCTTAAGCAGCTCTGCTCCGGCTATCTTTTTTCCGAAGGGCCTGTCTGGGACATAAAAACTGACACACTGTATTTCACTGACTTTCAGAAATTTCAAATTTGGCAGTGGACCGAAAACGGCGGCGTAAAACTCTACAGGGAAAATTCCAACCGGGCTATCGGGCTTTCGATGGATGCCAATGGCCGGATCGTATCCGCAGAGTCCAAAGCGCATGCAATTGCCTATGCGGATCATGAGAAGAGTGAAATTATTGCCAATAGTTTTCAGGGGAAGCTTCTCAACAGTCCCAATGACGCAGTAGTATCAAGGGATGGATTTATCTTCTTTACCGATCCCTATTCTGAAGCGATGGGGGAACCCAGGGAGATTGGGTATAACGGCATCTTTTCAATAAGCCCCCGGGGAGAAATACATCTGGTTGACGATAGCTTTGAAAGGCCCAACGGAATTGCCTTTTCCCCGGATGAATCTGTTCTTTACGTCAATGATACCAAAAAACAGTCAATTTTTGCTTACTCCGTCAACAAGGATAAAGTGACGCAAAAGACAGGTCTTTTTGCCCAGGTTGATGGTTCCTACGGCAAAGGGGTCGTGGATGGTATGAAACTTGATATTGAAGGGAATGTCTATGTTACCGGTCCCGGCGGGATATGGGTTTTTTCTCCGGCTGGAGATCCTTTGGCCATACTTTATATACCGGAGCTGGCTGGTAATTTATGCTTCGGAGGGAAGGACTCAAGGACGCTCTATATTACCGCCAGTACTTCGGTTTATTCACTCAATGTTGGTATTCCGGGTATTGTTCCCTTCCGGAAATAAGATCCCAATTAAAATTATACCTTATGACCGTTAATGTTCCACTTTTATTTCCGGGGTGGATTTGCCCCTTTTGGTTTAATATTCAAATTAACCCCCAGGGATTCTTCCGTGTCCATTATCGTCCAGGTATTGTCGCTGACGCCCTGATGACGAATTTTGTATCCTGCTTCTTCCATTTCTTTAATGGCCGCCGCAGTTTTATCGCCCATGGCAAAGCCAAGATGATGAACACCATAACCATGCTTGTCAAGATATTCCTGGAAGGTGCTGTCACCGCCGTTACACTCATGTAACTCAATAACAAAGCCGCGATCTTTTGCTACTATATTACAGACCCTTAAACCATAACTCGCTTCCTTGCCGCGGTAGGTTACACCGGGACGGGAAACGATCTCCTTGCTTCCCCTGATAACCGGCATGGGAACATCGAAGAGTTCACACCATGCTTTGGCGGATGCTTCAATATCCTTGACAATGAGCGCAATCTGGATAAAACCATTAAAATCAACGGGATTTTTCATCGTCATCACCTCTTATAATTCTGAATATTTACTTGCTGAGTAACATCTATTTGTAGTATACAGTATTTTTTTTGTTTTTGCTATTGTTCGTTTTCCTTGACAAACCCCCATAATTGTGTAATAATACCAATTAATTAAAATGATTAATTAATTGCCCGATTCGCGGGGCAAGGGGGTTAACGGCAGGTTAACATAGCCAAGAGATAAAAAAATGATAAAGACCGGCTTTATAAATAAATTATCAAAAGACATAAAGATAAACAAATATATTTATATAATGTTTTTTCCGGTTCTCTTGTTTTATATCATATTCCATTATATTCCAATGGGCGGTATTGTTGTCGCGTTTATGGACTACAAGCCGTTCAAGGGTATTTTGGGGAGCGATTGGATCGGCCTTGGTAATTTTATTGATTTTCTATCGGGGCCGTACGCCTGGCGTACTATTCGCAATACCCTGCTCATTAATACATACCAGATACTGTTCGCGTTCCCCGCGCCTATTATACTGGCGCTGCTGCTCAACGAAATCAGGGCTGTGCGTTATAAAAAAGTTGTTCAGACTATTACGTATATGCCGCATTTCATCTCGCTCGTGGTTATTTGCGGTATGATTACCGATTTTTCAACCCAGGATGGTCTTTTCAACCAGATAATCGTCATGTTTGGAGGTAAAGCCAGCAGCCTGCTTACGCGCAGCGAATTGTTCCGCCCGATTTTCGTCGCGAGCGATATCTGGCAGGAAGTAGGATGGGGGAGCATAATTTACCTGGCCACCCTGTCGGGAGTTGACACGAGCCTCTACGAAGCCGCTGTTATTGACGGCGCGGGAAGGCTTAAACAGGCGGTACATATCACGCTACCGGCGCTGATACCGACGATTACAACCCTTCTGATAATGCGGATGGGGCGAATAATGTCCCTTGGTTTTGGAAAGGTTATTCTGCTTTACAATCCGCTGACATACGAAACGGCCGATGTTGTATCATCGTTTGTGTACCGGCGCGGGCTTGTGGAGCAGAATTACGGTCTCGGCGCGGCGGTTGGGCTTTTTAACTCAATCATAAATATTGCTACCCTGGTTATCGCGAACAAGCTAAGCAAAAAAATAACCGATGAGAGCTTATGGTAACGGGAGCGTAAGAGCCCGGGAGATATATGAATGGTAACTAAACGAAATGCCGGTGACTATATTTTTGATTCGGCTAATTATCTGTTCATGTTTATCTTTTCGGTTATATGCGTTTATCCGGTTTTGTATGTGGTTTTCGCGTCATTCAGCGAGCCGGAGCAGCTCACGCGATTCACCGGCGTTCTGCTGAAACCCTTGGGCTTCACCCTCAGCGGGTACAGGGTAGTTCTGAAGAACCCGAATATCCTGACCGGATACATGAACACAATATTCTATGCCGGAGTGGGTACGGTACTGAATATACTGTTGACAATGCTGGGAGCTTTTGCCCTGTCGAGAAAAAATTTCTACATGAAGAAATTTTTCATGATCATGGTTATAGTAACCATGTATTTCGGCGGGGGGCTTATTCCCAATCTTCTGCTGGTACGCGCCGTCGGAATATACGACACCCGTTTGGCCCTGATTCTTCCCGAAGCGATCGCGACATGGAACATGATAATCATGCGGACGGCATTTAGTACCGTACCTGCCAGCCTTGAAGAATCGGCCAAAATCGACGGCGCGAATGATTTTATCATCCTGTTC